>Ga0123340_1003246_pt1 | contig 15160 bp, 16 predicted proteins | sample SirMexnodulemix_FD_89961 | JGI IMG/M metagenome (GOLD analysis project Ga0123340, IMG submission 89961) | Root nodule microbial communities of legume samples collected from Mexico - Siratro Mexico nodule mix | ecosystem: Host-associated > Plants > Roots > Nodule | place: Mexico: Nepantla... | reverse complement strand
GTTACAACCTATAATTTTGATAATAAATTATATTAACATTTTAATTATATATTTTTATTTTTTAAAATTAAATTATTAATGTATATTATTAAAATAAATTGTTAAGTGAAAGTTTATTAAAATAAAGGATGTCAAAATATATTCTTTCCACATGATTATTAAAATGACTTAAGTTTAACCAAGGACATAACTAAATAAATAATACGACCACTAAGAATGTGAATAAAACAAACACTATGACTAAAATCATGATTGAAACAAGTTATAACTTATTTTGTTAGTATTTATAAGATAGAAAAGGAATCAAATGATTTTTCGTAAGCTGATATATCTAAACTTTATTATGTAAATTTTGTGAATATGTGTATAAGTTAATTTTAATCTTATATCAAAAAATACTTTTTATTTTTTATCTGCTAAAAGTGTATACAAGAAAATAAATTCATTAAAACAAATTATTTTCAATAACTTCAATTACACTTATTAGAGTTTTATTTCCAAACACAATGAAGAACATTATGATATAATCTGTTTGACTTGTTTTAGTTTCAAGGTAAGACATGTTAAATATGAATTCGAACACACCCTTTCCTAGTTAATTCCTAGCTATGCCTTCTACAAGTAAGGGCGTATAAATGAGTTTGGGCCCAAAAAGCTAATGTGAAAATGCATGCAAACCTATCTAGGACCTGTCAGATTTGTGTTCCAACAATTCTTCATCGTCACCTCCAACAAAAACCGTGCTTCTTGTATACCTTAACCTAAACTAAACCACACTCCAATTCACCATTACTCTGTGCTTAGTTAACTCACATGTAATGGTGCAGATTCAACCACGCATTTTGTAGTGAAACAAAGAGGAGCATTTTGAAAATCGGTATGACATCAGCCATATGGAATTAAGGGTCCACTTCGCAATACCAACAAATAATCATTTAATTCAAAGACAATAATAAATGCTAGCACCCACTAAAGGAATATATGAAGGAGGAGATGAACCCATTAAACTAACACAATTACTTTATTTACTACATTCATTCTTAACATCACAAAAAAAAGAGTTTCTTCTTTTTTTATCCCTACACAGTGATTTTAGCATTGGGGAGCAGCAAAAACCAGCCCAACATAGTTTCAGAGTAAAACAAACGTGCAGTCTCATGAAACACAAGCCGCAGGAACCAGACACTTGGAAATGAAACCCAGCATTTTCTTCTGCACATGCAACAACAAAGTAAAAAACATAGACAAATGTTAATTGTATTTGGATTAGACACCAATAAAATATTATAAATAAACAAATAAAAAGAAAGTGTGAGGTGACTCACGCGCTTAGTGGTGCGAAGTAATTCCGGAGGGATCTTATAGAGATCTTCATCGACAGGTTTGGGAAGTCTAACGGCACGAGGTGGCGGCGAAAGCGGAACGGTGTCGTCGTGTGGATGCATTTCTTTCCTCACCGGCTTCCTTGCCTGTTCCGTCACGTCGCACACTTTCCCTTGCTTTCTCATGTTCACCTTCACACCCTCTTTTTCCTTATCATTAACCATCACCATAACCTGCGCACACCTCCTCTCCTTGTTCCTCGTCGCCTGCACCGTCATCCCACCCCAGATCACCAAAATTCACCCTTTCATTTGTTTTCTTTACCCGCGACAGATAACAAATAAAATAAAACAACATGGTATAAACAGACATGCGGTTTCAGGTTTAACGTCCTGTCTCAACCACCGCACCACGCATTATTAACCATGGGTCACTGAGACGCGCATTTATGTACATAGTACCATAAACATTGCAGAGAAAGAACACGGAAAAAACAGTAAACTTTTGTTTTACTCTCCATTATAGAATAATGAAATAATAAATATTTTTAAGTAAGGTGAAAATACAATGAGCAATGATTGTTGTGGGGGTTGGGTGGGTGAGTGGTAAAAAGTAGGAAGAGTAGGAAAAGGAAAAGGACCTTTTTAACAGCGGATGGTGGCATGTTCCGAAGAGATTTCTTAAGATCCACGGCGTAGAGATCCCGATGAGGACGCACGTAAGGGTCACTTTCGCCGGAGGAGGAGCTGTAACGAACTAAACCGGCTTGTCTGGCAGTTTCGAAATACTGGGTGATCGGCAACTCGTTTGCGTAATCCCAGTTTCCGAACGCAGGTATTTGGCCGCTCCTCTTGCATTCCTGTGAAATTAAGTCAATTAATTAATTTGCGAATTGAAGCACATTCATCCAGTAATGATGAGTGATCTGAAAAACGAAAAGGGAAATGAAAAGAAGGCTTACATCCATTTTTGGCTGCAGAAAAAGAAGCAAGGAAGAAAAAAGGGGACTCGTTGGTTGTTTGGTGTGTGTGGTGTCCTACAAAAAAGAGGTTGGGGTGGGGTTGGAGGAGTGGTGGTTTGAACTATAAAGGAATGGTGAGGGCAAAAGGGTTAAGTAAAAGACAGGATCCGTAGGGAGGGGCTTCCCGAGAAAACCTCAGACAGGGATATAAATTCTCTGCCCAGAATTTGAAGGAGAGAAAAAGAATCTGAAAAGTGAAAAGTAAGGGAGGGCAGAGAGGGTGGGGTTAAGTTAAGATAAAACTTTTTTACCACCTTTCTTCTTGTTATATGATAGGAAAAGGATATAGAAATTAATGCAGTGAGTTGAGAAGAGACACAAAAGGGGGCCTAGGTAGGCACTTTGTTCCCTTTGGCACAGAGAGAATTGGTGGGAAAAAGAAAGAAGAGAGTTATGTGGGTGTTGGTGTGGTGGTTGACGGAAAAAGGAAAGGGTAAATTGAATGAGGAATGTGAAGAAGAGGGGTGGAGGGAGAGGGAAAAGGACTGGTCGGTTGTGATATGGAAGGGTATGTAGCTAGATTTGGGGAATTTAGTAAGCGAGTGAGTGTTGCTGACAAGTAGGTGGGTGTTACTGTTGGCAAGTATGACCAATCTGAAAAAGCCTTAGAATTTCAAATGCCAATGGCTGCTGCCAAACTGTCACTGTTGACTCTCTTCTCTTCTCTTCTCTTCTGCATCACTTTTGCCTTTATAAACCACACCAATGCCTAAGGACCCCCACCTTCTGTCTCTGCCCCAAACTCGCTAACAAAGTCTCCTAACTTTTTCTATGCAACTCACAACAAAGAAAGAACCAACCCAATTCCCCTCATTTACTTACTTCTTCTATTGGATTGGATCTTTTATTTTTTTTCACCTCCTTTCCGGATCTCACGCATTTGTTTCCTCTATCCATGCCAATCTACCCCTTTTTTTATTCTGAACTAAAAGCTTCAAATCAGATTTCCTTCTTTACATTCCTTATTATTTTCCCACTAGAAAGCGCAGGAAAAGTTGAAAACTTTAATAAACAATGCAAGAGAACTAATAAATATTAATTTATCCCTTTTAACATTCAAACAAGGTTTTGGCTATTTTGGAGTTTTGATTAAATTTATAATTGCAGCAGAGTCTAGGAGAATACACTCTGACATAAATATTTGATTTTGATTATAGTTCAATTGGCCAATAGTCAATAACACAGAGTGTACAAGTCAGCGAAGAAAACGGATGTGGCGAGACAAGGTTTGCAGAAAGAAAGCATACATAGTCAAACCAGGCAGCAATGAGTCAAACACGACACTAGTATATGTAGACATACCTTTGCAACGGACTATTATTAAATACTAAACACATATTTTGTAAGGAAAGGTTTAAATTTTTTTAAAATAAACACTATAAAAATAATAGAGTTTATTGTGTATAACCCTTTGGACTGAATGATAATACAAAAAAACCCTGGAGTCGGTGCATGTGTTTTATTTATTTATTTTCAATTTAAAATTACCTTTCTTAGAAGCAAATGATTCATGCAAGAAATTTTATTTGTGTATATTTTATAGAACAAAGAAAATTAAAAATATAAATGATAATATTTTTAATGTGATACATTATATCACAGAGAAGTAACATGAGTTCTTTCTTATCTTTGTTATTTGTCAAATTTGAAGAAAAAAAATCTATTTCTATTAATTACATTTTTTAAGGTTTAAATGTTATTAATTGTTATTTTCTAAACTATAATATTATTTAATAAAAAAAAGAGAAATAATAAACACATAACAAGTCAAAACAATAAATAAAAACAAAAAATATTAATTTAAAAAATTACTTTATTAATTATCTATAGAATCATAAATACAGATAATTGTAATGCGTTCATAATTATAGTCTTTATGAAACTTTAACTTATTTTAATATAAATATTCCTATGAATACTATTGTCAAATGTTGAGCTGTAACGGAAAGAGAACACTTTGTCAAAGATAGATAGAGACTTTGAGGTGTGAAGAAGAACATGGAAGTGTGCAAAACACGGTGTGCTGCTCGTGAATCGATGTAATATCCCAAGTTTGACTTAGTCCCTATTTGTTTTCAACTTAGAAAATCATTTTACAACTCTTTGAATAGAAAAAAAGTGTAAAACGCACGACTAAAATAAAACTTTACTAAAAAGTTAAACCTACAACGCACTTACAATACCAATGCATTCATATTAACCAATACGCCATAGCCAACACAAAAGTTGTGGGGGCAGCAACTGATATAGCCAATTAGCCATGGATAAATATGTCATATTTTAGACCTTTCATAATCCTTAATTAATAATTTATCAATGTATTTTCAAAGTTTGGTAATGGTATTGAATTTGAAGTATATGAGGATGAAGTAGGTTAAGATTAGGAAGTGGGGGCCTCTCTTAGCAGAAGTTTGAAAATAGTGAGATGAGATGATGGATTAGCAAACAGAAGAGGAAGACCACATGACATGACATGCCAAAATTTGCTTGTTTCCTTCCATAATACGACACTTATGTCCCCTTCTCTTATCTCGTTATTTTTTTCAGCATCCCTCTATGCATGCGTAATTCATGGAATTGGATTTGGATTTGGATGTTTTCACAGTAATGCATTGGGCAGTGAAATTATGGCATTCTCACCTATACTTCACACTCCTACAGCAAATTCATTCATTTCAAGGTAACATTTGTACCACCCTTTCAACTGCATCTCATACATCTAATCACGCAAAAGAAGGGAAATGCATTATATCTAAACACCGACACCCACTTAAGTCCACCTCTCTCCTTTCTTTCGCCTATTCTTTATATGCATTTTTCCAATACATACAAAAGCTTCTCATGGCCTACAAATTAAAGTCCAATATAAATTATTAATTTTATTTTTTTTAACTTATTATGGAAAAGTGGAGGCCAAGGGAAGTTTGAGGGCCTCTACCACATTATCCTATCCAGCTACAGAAAAGCAGAGCAACAAGTCCAGATTATGACAGTGACTGTGTATAAGTTGGATAATTTGGAGTTTAGGCCCAAGACAATTTGGGTTGACTATTCCTTTGTGGTCCATGTGTTACGGGGTTGAACCACCCACCATTTCTATAAATTCATATGTACTCTTAACCCTGCACTTATTATTGGGTTGCCCTTTACTTTTTCCTGAAAAATTAACTGATAGTATAAATGCCTTGAAGACTGAAACACGTACTAAAGAAAAGCAAGACAACAAATGTCTCATCAACCACATCACAAGTCACTCGAAAATTTCATTACAACCAAAAAGGATACTTCCATTATGATTTTTACAACAAATTTTATAAGTGAGAGATAAGAAAAGAAATCACAAGCTGTAAAAAAGTTGACATGGAAAATAATAAAGACAAAAATGAAAATGTTTCTAAGTTAATGAATACTTAATAAAACACATTGTCGACTAATTAAAAATTATGGTTTATATGACCCTGAGAAGAATATTATAAAAATTAACAAGTTTAATATCTTAAAGGACATAAAAATTAGTGAATTGTTTTTATTTCAATGATTTGAGAAAGAATAAGGGGTAGAGGAGGAAAAAAATGACGTTGAATACATGAAAGATGCCAGAGGCACAGCTATATAATAGTCTGCATATATACAACAATGATAAATGCGTTTACAAATATTTGAATATTCATGAGTATATGTCTACATAAAAGCAATGACTAAAAAGGAAGGACAACTAAATCCAAGCATTATATAATATAGTGAATGAATAAAAAGCAAAGATAAAATTAAGAGGATCAAAAGGATTTTGATGCCAACTTATATTGGACATGGTTTTCAGACTTATCTTAGTTTCCTTATGGGCAAGGCATTTCCAAAGAGCTTTTCTACTTCACTGGCTTCCATTTTGAGGCCATTAAGTATCTCCATTTCTTCTTTTGAAAGCCCTCTTAAGAAGTTTTCCTCATCTTCTTGAAATACTTTGAACCCTTCTGCCAACTTCTGAAACAATGAGACCTCCTCTTTCCCCACCTTCTCCACCTCTTCTTCTAACTGTTCAACTTCCCTCACAATGGTCTCCTCTCCTTCCTCTACCTTTTTCTCCAACCTTTCCACCAGGGAAGGCTCTGGTCCACATGTGTTATCTGTCTTGATGAACTTGCTAAAGTCTCTTCCCACACTCTTGGCTGCTTTTTCAAGTTCAGGAACTATAGATTCTGGCAACACTGCACTTCTAGTATACACAACAGCACCTCCATAACCATCCCATGCATCGTTTCTGCCTCGGTAGTATACAAATACGTAGTCATCTGGTTTATTCTCAATCTTTGATGACAAAATATACCTGCATATACATGTCCTTGTTAGTAAGTTTAGTGAAGTTTACAGAAGACTCTTGAATCCAAATATATTGCAATTGTAAAATGATTTTTTAAGGTGTGTACACGTAAAAGGAACAACAACATGTGGTATTCTTTTTCTCAACTTGGAAAGTAACATTTACTTCCTTCAAATACTTGAATTTCATTTAACTCGTAACTACTACTTTTAACATATTTAATTTCCCCTATAATTACCTTACTCGTGTGGTCTTGGTCTTGATTGATTAGTCCTATCACCGATTTGAATTATTGGACCAAAGCGTAAAAATTCAGCTTTGATGTTGAACCAGAGGTATTGGGCGTGCATGCACTACACACTTTTGTATTTTAAGCTTATATCATTTCATTTAAGCCCAAATGAGATAACCTTTGCCTATCTCGTTTCAGAATGAGATATCCTTTTGCATTCATTGGTGATCACTACGAGAGGTCTAAAGATTTGGATTCTGATGCTTGTTCGTATTTGTATTTTGGATTCAAACATCCCCTTTTCTGAATTTGTTTGCAAGCATAATTATGCCAAAACTAAATCTGATTGGGTCTCGCAATTCATTTCAAAATTTAGTTTTTACAGGCTAGATTAACAAGTTTGCGGTCTAAGTTAATTCGATCATTCTTAAACCAATGGTGTTGCAAATACAAATTGGTGTTTTCATTTGTTGATTGAATCAGAGGAGATTTTCCAGTACATAATTCAACCATTAACGACAATTGGATGCAGAATAAATATAGTGATATGATGAATTCTACCACGTGTGTGAATTACTGAATTTCTTAAATTGAGCTTCATATCACTTAAGTTTCTATTCAAATTTTGTTTGCTAAATTTTAATCTACTTATGATGGTCACAATCCCCTTTTCTAACTCCCCTAACTTGATTAATAAACTCAACTTGGTGAATGGAAGAATGACTTAGGCCGTGCCTTACACTACAACTAGGAAGCTGATTTTATTTTGGCTCCAGCACCACGCTCACGTCAATGTGCTTCATGTAGATGTACTTGCCACTCACTAAACATGTCTATGTACAATTTAAAAAGAGAGCTTATGAGTAAGAAATTACCAGTCATCTTGATAGTGAAGGTACTCGTTGTCATGATTGTAGAGGATCCCAGGATAGGAAGGATCTTGAACAAATTTCTGCACAGCGGACCTAGTAATAAATCCTTCATCTGGAGTCCGTATTCTCCATGTCAAATTACCCACAAGCTTATTGGATTCTGTGTGAAACTCGTGTAATTGGCAGTCAAAGGTATCAAAGGTAGGATTTAAGCCACTAGTGATGAACCATTTGCCACTGAAATCCGCAATGTTGAAGCTATTAACAAGGACATCAGGCTTTGGAACAGGAAATTCTCCTACATCAGATTTCTTAGGCACACATTTCTTCCGTGAGACTGCACACTCATTGAATTCATCAACCACACTGTTTTCAAACAGGTCCCCACATTTAATCTGAGAAAATTAGGAATAAAAAAGAAGCTTCCATAAGCAGGTTTAGGAGACAAGAAGAATGATGCAGGCATTAATTTCATGCAAAGCACAATACTAACTTGGCATTCAGTCTCATCAGGTCGATTGTTGCAAGTTTGGAGACAGGCAATATTGGCAGCACAAGATGGGTTTGAAAGACACTTAGCCAGTTCCAACCTGCATATACAAAAGAACATGAAATTGGAGGCCTATTGTATAATTTTCCATCATACTGCTAAGATGACATGTAAGGTATACACGTTATTATGGAAGGAATAGCACAAGAGATGGCATACCTGCAATCCTTCAATAAGCAAGCACAAGTTTTAAGAGCATCAACAGCATCAGCTGATGGAGTGGTCATTAAAATTGATACCAATATGCCAGCTACTGCCATGATGCGTAAATTACTCCAATTCCAATCTTTGAGAACAACAAGCATTCGATCAGCAACCAATTTGAATATCTGTTGCTATCAAACAAGGGGTAAGTAAACTCAGAACACGGACATTGGATATAAAGGTGTTATCTTTAGGAACAAAATTTGCATTTTCACGGAAGGGGGAAGCATGGTTGCAATAACAATGAAGTAGGACAAATAGAGCAGCAGTTACTTACTCGTGGTATTTGTGTAGTAGTGGGTGAAGAATAATCCATCCCTTGGTTGTGTTTCCCCCCTAAACTACAATAAGGTCTTAACAAGCACAAGCGTGTTGGCTTTCTGGCGGTGGAAAACACTTTGAGGACTACCACACGAGGAGCATATTTAAACCCTCTTGTTCTGTGAAACCTTAAATCACCTCTAACCTTAAGGCCTGCTTTTTCAGATACATTGGGAGTGCCTGTGCCTTCCCCATGGGATAACAACATTGAATGTGCACCCCACGTCGCCATTATTCATACACACAATATAACAATAGTATATGTATGTGTATGTCCTCACCTCCAGCTTCAATCTGATATGCCCATAAAAAAGGAGCATAAATCAGCAAGATCAACAGCGTATAATTTAGAATACAGAACAATAACCGTGGCCGAAAATGGTATGCTAAAAAGTCCAACATAAAAGGAAAACATATTGCATACCCAATAGTTGCCATTAGTCAAGTTCCAAAATTTAGTTAACATATAGTAAAATTGGTAGTAATTGAGAGCAGAAACACGATTATAACGAGCAGGGTGTGAAACATGCCTTGAGTTGTATATGAGGCAAAGTGCAGGTACAATGAAAGAAATAAAAGAATAAGATGATTGAGAAAAGAGAAGTGGTGAGTTCCGGGAAGGAAGGGAGGAGATGAGATGAGATAGATAAGAACATGATGGTGTTCGTGTGGACTGCAAACATACCCGTCACTCTGCAACCACAACGCACACGTCCACGCTTCAATTTGCTTCCAATTATCTTGCAAATGGACTCAATGTTCCAAGTCCAGTACCTTCTTTCAAGGCCCACTTCATAATCCTATCACAAAACTAAAACTAAAATCTTCTTTCTTATTTTTTTTTTCTATTTATAATTGTATATCTTCAAATAAAATATTACTGACAAAACAAGAAATTCCTCCTAATCTAATATTTTTGTCGGAATTAAGGATTTTCGGTCAAACTAGGAAATTAACCTTATCTAGAGTATGCAGAAATGTTAACAACTGATAAGAGACAAACCAAAAATATGATTCCTATCGAATCAAAAGAAAGAACTGAGATGGTAAAATACGAAACATGGTTGCTTACAAACATTCTCTTCAATTATTTTAAATTAACTAAAATTTATCAAAAGATCATAATTTTTTTTAACTTTTATCTTATACATACAAGTTACTAATAGATGTAAAAGTGAAAGGGAAATTGAAGTGCAATATTGATTATAAAGGAATTGATTGATTGAAAAGTGAGGGATAGTCGGCTAAGGGGCATGAGAATAAGATTAAAAATGTGAAAGGTGGTGATGAAAGCAAGGCATATGGCACAAGCTGTAATCTAAGGGCAGTAGGCGAGCGAGAATATCCACATCCATAACGATGTTAACGAAGAAAGCTCACACTATATCTTCTCTATTCTACTTTTTGGTTGCTCTGCCATCAACGTTACGCTGCTTCACAATGGGCTAAATTAGTTTCTGTGAAGAGTAAAAGAGGTTTGGTTTGGACATGAAAACAAAAGCCCACTTACCTCGCCACCTTTTGTTTGCACTTCTATTTCTTGCAGCATTTCCACTGTCCTCGCCACTCCTATCGCCTAATGATCTACAAGGTCAATCCTTTTCCCTTCTCTTTTCATTTTTCCCATGCCTAGTTACTCTTCTGTGCATTCAGAGTTATATATTTATTACAAACATGTGTTCTCAACCCCTTGTGTACAATTAAATAATAACTCACTTTCAATTAAGAACAACAGTTGTAGACCGATTATATAGAATACTAAAATTGTCAACATATCCGAACTCATAAATTTAATTTTGTTGTCTATTCAAATTCTTTAAAGTTTAAGGGTATTCAATATTTATATATCACTTTCCTCTTTAGAAAACGTTCAAGTAAGTTAAGAAAAAAAAAACAGTTTTTATAAACTATTATTGATCTGGATTTCTAGTCCATTAGATATTTTTTTTGGCGTTAAGTTAGACATGTCATACATTTATACTATTTTCTCTAAATATGTAAGCCAAATATAATAAACTTACACAAAATTAGATTAGACAATTAAGATCAATAGGTATTTAGGTATTGGTGTTTAGAAATGTTTTTATTTGGTAACAATTTTACCAACATGAAAAGGTTATATTTTTGAGACAGAGAAAATTAAGCAATGTATAAAAATAATTCACATAACTAATATCTTAAAGTTTTGGATTAAAGGTGACATCATTTTTTCATGTGAGCCTCCCATATGTCTCCTTGTTTTTTAGATCTAAGAGTATTTCCTCATTGAATTTTTCAACACAAGTGAGTGCAGAAATTATATAGATTGAAAGCATGGAGGGTTTACTAATATCTAAGTAACATGCATGTTATTAATCTCTATGTGTCATAAATAGAATAATACAATGACCTGTCTCGTAGAAATTGGTAAGGGCAGATCATATAGTAATTACTTTCCAATCAAGTGATGAATAGAAAATTTGAGTAGCTTCACAAAGTACTATATTCAAAGCTTTCCTTGGTACAGGTTCATGTGTGCTGAAGTTCAACACAAGCCAATATGTGGGATTTGGTGAGTGCATCGGTGTGGAAGAGAATATTTACAATTGGGGTGAGGATGGGTTCCCGACCACGTTGTGCTGTCGAAATGCTCTGACGATTTTGTCGAATGCGTTAGCTTCACAAGCACTGAGCTCGGGAGGAGAAGTGTTCCTTTCCCAAGATCAATGGAAGAATTGTTCGCAGTCATTTCAGCCGCAACAAGGGATGTCACTTGATTCATGTGGCTTTGACAGCTTGTATAGAGGCAGTTCCGTATGCTCCGACTTGATTTTGCAGGATGTTAGGAACCTGCAACAGTACCAAGACGCGTTGAACCAGTGCTCCCACTTCAACCAACGTTTTGAGCAATCTTGTGCAGATTGTACCCGTGGAATATTGAGCGTGAGAGATACTTTATATTCTCAAGTGGCCAAAAACAACAACAACGACACTGACAAAGCCATATGTGGGGTAGCAGCTATTGTTGCTCTTGCAGCTGGCAGACCAAACGATCCTCTCCTCGACAAATTTTTACGATGCTTGCCACCTTCAGCTTCAGGATCAGACAAGAGTAGTCATCTCTATCATTTTATTTTTTGAACTTCTAAACATGTTACTTTTGGTGTAAGTTAGAATTGAACCGAGTGAGAGTACTGACAAAATGTGTTTTTGGGTCCCCAGAATCTCCGTGGAAAGCCTTGGTGAGTGTGCCAGTAGTTGTGATTGTCATATTGCTTGTGGTTATTATGGTCAAATGTTTGTCCAAGAAGAAGAGTAGTAGACAGGTTGAGTTGAAAGAGATCACTGCATGGTCTGGATTGTACTGGTTCAGCAAAAGGGAAATTGATAATGCCATGAATTATGGTGGTCGAAAGATAAGCCTTGGACGTGGAAGTGCAGGACAGGTAGTTTGTTTTTATCAGAAAAAAATTTATATACAGGAGCACTTGGGGTGCTAAGTGCTACAACCCTTATTATTTACACAAAACTATATACAAGGATAAAATGAGAGTTTACTTATTATTCCAGTACTAGCATATATTATTATTATTCCAGTACTAGCATAGTATAAATTCCATATTCATATTCAGTAGAAATAAGAAAGTTGAAGATGGTGTCATTCCAGATCGAGCTCATATCTCATCATCTCTTGGTAGCCTTGCTGCACACCTCTATAGTCCAGATTCATTGTGTTTGAACCCTGCACTTGAGCTAAAAACTGTCTACAGATTATGCATACGGCCACACAAATCCTCTGTTCTACTATATTTATCCTTCTAGATAGAGCCGTAAGCATGTAAATGTGTATAGTATCTGACCCCAGAAAACATGTTTATACCAATTTAATATTTTCACCCAGCCCTCCTGTTATACTTATTCTTATCCCTTACTTTCCTTGATTAGTCCCTCCCTGGCCTCCTTTATTAGTATTCATTTCAAGGATCTTCTATTGGATACAAATGTCAATCTGAATACTAAAAGCTTGTTTTTGGGTGCAGGTATATAGAGGTGTTCTACCAAGTGGTCAAATCGTGGCCATCAAGCATTTAACAAAGAGTAACACCTCTGAGTCTTTCACTCGAGAAGTTGAAGGCCTTTCAAGGCTTCGCCATCGAAACTTGGTTTGCCTCTTTGGGTGCTGCATTGAAGGGGATGAGAGATATTTAGTCTATGAATTTTGTGCAAACGGGAATCTTGCTCAACATCTCTTAAGTAATGTCCTCTCTCCCCTGCTACTTCACTCTTCATCAATCATTTGACAAGTCTATGCGCACAATGACTTCTACTTACCTTTATTTAGATGTATAATTGCCCTATTCTTTTAGACGTACTATTGATTCTATACAAGAATTGAAGTTTCACGTCATTGATCTACTCCGATATTTTATTAGGGATAACTATTAAAGTGTAAGTTTAAGTTTAGCGTTAATTAAGAATGAGAAAGTTGATTGCTTTTAAAATTAGTTTGATGCTAATGTCAATCTGGCTATGTGTCAAACTTGCCTGTACTGCATTGTTTGTTTATATTTTTTTATTGTTGTGTAGTATTATTTGTAGGTTAAATATTATTTGTAGTCTTATGCAGAATCCTTCACTCTAACCCAATTTTGGATGGGTTAAAATTGTTACATGAAATTTCAATTTTAATGCGGGAATAAGATCAAATTTATCCATATAAATGCATCTAAATCTTTGATTCACTTGAAATGTTTTATATACGTGTATTGTTCAGGAAGAGATAGTTACTTGACTTGGGAAACAAGAGTCAGAATTTTGAGAGATTGTTCATTTGCACTCAAGTACCTCCACCATCATATAGAAGGCTGTGTTGTCCATAGAGATATAAAGGTACATAATACATGCAATGAAAGATTGGATATGTTGCATATTATGCACTTGAAAACAAGAAGCAAATATATGTACAATGTTTTCGGTTAGCACTATTGTAATGCCTCTCACTGCTTTTAATTTATAGCTTACGAACATTCTTTTGACTGAGAAATACCAAGCCAAACTGTCAGATTTTGGACTGTCAAAGGTGATGGGAATTCAAGAGAGCAAGGTTTTTACCGATGTAAGAGGAACCATAGGCTACATGGACCCAGAATACATGAGTAATGCCAAGCTAACATGTGCCAGTGATGTATACAGTTTTGGTATTGTTGCTTTGCAAATATTGTCTGGACAGAAAGTCATAGAGTTGGATCTTGATGCCAGAGATCAGCTCACTAGGAAGGTACTCAAAAATATGTTCATTGTTATTATTATATTTACATGCCATTCAACTGAAAATGAGATAATTTGAAATTTCTTTTGTAGGCAAGAGATGTGAGTATGGGAAAGCGTCCATTGTTTGATTTTGAAGACCCAAGGCTAAACGGAAAGGTTGATAAGGCAGACTTTGAAGCCATCCTTCAAATTGCAGTGTTGTGTGTTGCCAAATCAAGCAAAGGTCGCCCAACCATTGAGGTTGTTTTTGAAGAATTGGACAAGGTCTGCATGGACACCGAAACCAAGATGGTACATATATATTTGCTTCATTCTAACTACAGAGTTTGTTTACAAACTAATGTGCACTAGCCCTTTAGGGCTAAGCTTTGTGTTTATCAAATTAACAGTAGTTTTTTTCCATGCAGAAGGCAAAGAAGGATGAGAGCTCATCAACAACATCCACCCCCAGCTCCAAATCCTCCAGATCAGCTCCTCTTTGACATGAAGGGTATTGTGTAGTTTTGGTTGTTATATTGGTTTGTGAGATGAAACATGAAATGTAGTGTAAATGGAAAATTAGAAAATGAAGATATATTACATGTGATACTGTTTTCAGCATATAACTGTTACTATGGTACAGAATTGGGAGTGTGAAGTACACACATAAGTTTCCGATGTGGAACTCTTCCAATCACAGTGTTGTGTTGAACTGCTGGTCCAACAAAGTAATTCATGTGGCGGGAAGAGGATCAAATTTATTGTGCAATATCCAGATCTTAGATATATAAGACTTGTTATTATAGACTTACAGTAATAGCAATTTAGATCCACCACAACTCTTTTCTTTTTTTTTCGGCTCCATGTATATTTGGATATTTAATAATGAAAGGAACAGAATGGAATAAACATAAATAAGATTGAATTGTATAATCTGTCTGACTTTGTTGGTGTGTATTAATATCAATTATGGATGTATTTTCACATATATATATATGTATTTTGGTATGCTAAAAAGTCAGTTAAAATTAAATTTATAAATTCTTTCTTTATTATCTTACTAATAAAAGTTATTTACACTGTTTAAATC
>Ga0123340_1003241_pt1 | contig 15170 bp, 10 predicted proteins | sample SirMexnodulemix_FD_89961 | JGI IMG/M metagenome (GOLD analysis project Ga0123340, IMG submission 89961) | Root nodule microbial communities of legume samples collected from Mexico - Siratro Mexico nodule mix | ecosystem: Host-associated > Plants > Roots > Nodule | place: Mexico: Nepantla... | reverse complement strand
TAATAATCTCAACACGGGTATCTCCTTTCCTAAAGATACTATGTCTTGATCACACACCACATCATTCACAAACATTGATACTACATCATACCATACATAAACATTCATTCCATTTAATTCAAATTCATTCAATTCATATTTAATAAAATAAATAATTACATTATATATAAAAAACAGTCAAACTAGCTTCCCTTACCGCTATAGAGTAGAGATACTCAAAGAACTTCAAAAAATCTAAAATCACGACAACCTAACTCTGTTTAAGAATGTGATCGAACACTCTTGATCTACTCAACGCTAGGAATCTAGAGGTGTCCTCTGATTGTCAATCTGATAACCTATAAGATCACAAATCAAGAGAGAAAAGGTAGGAAACTTTAAGAAGAATTGTTTGAGAGATAGTGGTTTTCATAAGAATGAAACTGTATATCTTCTTAAAGAACTGAGAGAGTTGGTAGTTTTTATAAATAAAATATCTTCTTAGAGATAGTTGGTGGTTTTTATAAAAATAAAACAGAGTATCTTCTTAGAGAGATAATATCTTCTTAGAGAGAGAGAGAGTTGGTGGTTATTATAAAAATAAAAAGTAAATAACTAACTTTTATTTACTTAAACAACTTTTTTGTAAAAAGAGAAATAAGTGTTATCATATTTATCTCTAAAACTAAATTCTAGGTTAGTTTTTATTCTAGAGCTATTTTTTAGGGTATTACACTCTCTCAATTTCTTCCCCAAATAGTAACCTAAAGCACACTGAATCATTGCCCACCGCTGCATCCCCACAACCCTTTATCTCCTCCAACAGCCGCATCAAGATTCTCGCAATTGACCCTCTGGTGCCAGCGCCACCGCAAGGTTCATTCCCGAACCCGACCCCTTTGGACCCACGTATTCAGGTTTGTTCAGGTCCGGATCTTGACAGTTTGTTGTTGTTGTGGTGGTGGCGTGGTTCCTCCTTCGTCCCTTAGGATTGGTTTCTTCAGAAAGGGTCTTACAACAGAGGCCTTGTTCGTGCCAGTTGGTTTCTAACACACACTCTAACTTTATTCATTTGTTATGATTTTTAATTTATTTTGGGTTGAGTTTGATAGCGATTGAACTGACCAAAGAAAGCAGTGTGGGACTTTAGATCGAGTACGTTGATATTTCGCCTTTGCACTTTCTAAACATGGATCTTGAGATAGACGACACTTACCCAACAACAGTTGAAGCTTTTCGCCAGAAGATTGTTGTAGCTGATAGCATTCTCTTTGCTTCCCCTGAATACAATTACTCTGTCAAAGGTACTTCTGCACCTCACCAAAATACTGTTAAAACATGTTTTTTATGATCCTTATATCATGTTCTTCAGGGATTGTAAAGAGATTTGTTGAAAATAGAACAATGTAAGGAGATGATCCATATCTCAGGAAGATTTTTTTAGGGGTAGTTAATCAAATAAATTTTCTTTTAAGTAATATACAAGAGTATGAAGGTAAAATATTCAATGTTCTGACTTAAGTTTTAGAAATTACTTAATAGACTTTTACTAGACTACATCATAGGAGTTATATGTAATTACCGCAATAATTATTAGGTTGATCTTAATTGTAAGATATAAAATCAATTGTGTTTCTTTGATTAGTCTCTTTTTGTATTATATACTTTAACTAGAGAATTATGCATAGGATAAGAATTTTTAGGAATATACTGAAAGATTTTTGGCATGAGAGTTATGTTATGTTGTGGAGGTGTTGAAGAGTGATTTTGTTTCTTATGGTCTTGTAGGATACTGATAGAAAACGTAATAATAAATAATTATGGTCTTGGTTGTGTTCTTCTTCACAGATTAATTTGGTTTTTCCTTGTAAAAGAAACTACATGAGAAAGAATTTGCTAACAAACTAAATTGTATACATGTTGTAAACTCGTAAAATGAAATAGGTTCCAGAGTATCTATAGCTAAGCTCCATCAGAGGAGATAGTTGTTAGCCGCGACTAACAACTTTATTCAATTGATACAAGAGAGAGTTGTTAGCAATAACAACTCCAACTAATTTACATACACCCGACAAACTCAAGGGGAAGATTTTTCAGAAGAAAAACACTTCACATTGAGCATGCCTCTAAGGAAAACAAAACAAGTAGAAGAAAGTGGATTGGACAACAGATCTGTCCAGTGATTTAGGGCTGGAACGTGATAGACAGAAAGCTGTTAGGCCACAACCTTTTCTCGCACAAAGAATACATCAATCTCAATATGTTTAGTGTGGCTACGGAACACAACATTATGAGCAATAGAAACAACACTTTGATTATAACAGGGAAAAGCTGGAATACTGAATGGAACTTTCGAACTAGTGGCCAAAGTAGAAATCTATGTTAGTTCTGTAGAAGTTTGAGCCAAGCTTTTGTACTCAACCTTAGTACTGGAGCGAGCAATAACTTTCTACCTATGGGACAACCAAGATATTAAATTGGAACCAAGATAGATGGTTGCTCCTTAAGTAGTAAGCATAACAAAAGTCTTTAAGTGCCATGCAAGAGATGTAGACTGAAGATTTAGTCCATGAGACAAAGTACTTTAAGATACCTTAGAATTCATTTAACCACAGTCCAATGAGATTCCATTTGTTTGGCCATAAATTGACAGACTATGTTGACAATAAAGCTAACTTCTGGCCTCGTGAGAGTGGCATATTGCTGAGCACCTACCACTGAGAAATATAGAGTAGGATTTGAGAAGAGATCAACCCCAAATTTAGATAATTTGCAATTATAAACCATAAGGGAAGAAATGGAATGAGCTTCTACAATATGTGTTTTGTGAAGCAAGTCCTGAATGTATTTACTTTGAGTCATAACAATGGAATGATGGTCTAACATATATTTGATTTCCAGACCAAGAAAGTGATCTAGATGACCTAATTGTTTGAGAGAAAAAATTGCATAGTGTTTAGCACTAAGTTGCTAAATTAAAGTAATAGTTGCCAAATTGGGTGTTGAATAAACAATTTTCTTGGAGAATTAAACAAAAGTTTGGTTGGCAAAGTCCACGTGGCCACATTCTCTTAATCTTAAAAATTTGTGTGGTTGAGAATTTTTATATGCAACTTGTTGAATATCTGTGACATAGCATTTAATATGACTTGTTTACTCTTGAAGAATGGTGATTCATGGCTCTGGCATAGGAGGATTGCTCATATACATATGCACCATCTAAATAAACTTGTTTCTTGGAATCTAGTAGATGGACTACCTGCACTCAAGTTCGAGAGAAATAGAGTATGTGATGCATGTGAAAAGGGGAAACAATGGAAGACTACTCTTAAATCAATTTTTTTTTTCCACTACTAGACCCCTTGAACTGTTTCACATGGATCTATTTGGTCCTTCTCGTACTATGAACATAGGTGGTAACTAATATGGATTAGTGGTTGTTGATGATTATTCTATATTCACATGGACATTATTCATTGTAACTAAGGATCATGCATTCACAACCTTTAAACAGCTTGCCAAAGTTTTGCAAAACAAAAATAATTGTAATATTTCTGTAATCAAATATGATCATGGGAGAGAATTTCAGAATGATAGGTTTGAGAGATTTTGCAATAAACATGGTATACAACATAATTTTCCTGCTCCAAGAAGTCCCCGACAAAATGGAGTTGTGGAGAGGAAATATCGATCTTTGGACGAGTTAGCACGGACTTTATTAAATGACTCAAAACTTCCAAAGTAATTTTGGACATATGTTATTAATACTGCTTGCTATGTTTTAAACTGTGTTTTAATCAGACCCATTTTGAAAAAGACTCCCTATGAAGTTTTTAAGGGCAGAAAACCAAATATAAGTCGTTTTAAATATTTTGGTTGCAAATGTTTTGAATTGAATAATGGAAAAGATAATCTTGGAAAGTTTGATGGAAAGGTTTATGTAGATATCTTTCTTGGTTACTCATCTCATAGTTATTTATATGGAGTTTATAATAAAAAGACTATGACTGCTGAAGAATTTATGCATATTTTATTTGATGAAGCTAACCTTGAATTACGAGATGTTTCTAAAAACAGTGCAAATGGGGAAGATAGTAGTGACTTGTTGCAAGGAAACAATCGTTTATTCAGAAATTAAATCGATTGAATTTATCAGATGAAGAGCCAACTGTAGATTTAGCAAAATGACAAGCTCCAACTCATGAAGAAGTACTGCCTGCACCTGTGAGCAATGTTGACCTATCTACAGAGTGGAGAATTCCTCGTGACTTTTCTCTGGATAACATCATCGGTCAGATAGAACAAGGAGTTTCGACTAGACATACTCTTAACATTTCTGTGAAAATATGCCTTTTGTTTCTCAAATTGAGCCTAGTTCTATACATCATGCTTTGACTAATGACAAATCGATAGAAGCAATGCATGATGAATTAAATTAGTTTTCCAAGAATAATGTGTGGGTTTTGGTTCCTATAACGCAAGTTATGCATGTAATTGGAACTAAGTGGGTGTTTAGGAATAAACTAGATGAGCAAGGCATAATAGTTCAAAACAAAGCTAGGTTGGAAGCTAAGGGACATAATTAAGAAGAAGGTGTTGATTTTGGTGAAACTTATTCTCTTGTTGCTAGATTTGAAGTTGTTAGATTACTGCTTGCCTATGCATGTTGTGTGGTTTTAAACTATTTCAAATGGATGTGAAAAGTGCTTTTCTAAATGGTTATATAAATGAAGAAGTTTATGTCTCTCAACCACCTGGCTTTAAGGATCACAGGCATCCAAAACATGTATACAAACTGCAGAAAGCTATGTTCGGTTTGAAGCAGCCGCGAGGCAATAATATGAAAGGTTGAGCAACTCCCTCACTTCTCAAGGCTATGAAAGAGGCAAAGTTGACAAGACCATTTTCATTAGAAAAATTAATAATGATATCATTTTAGTATAGGTGTATGTGGATGATATTATCTTTGGTTCTACTAATGAGAGTCTCTGTAAGATTTTGTGTCAACTATACAGGGTGAATTCGACATGTCCATGATGGGAGAATTGAATTTCTTCATTGGGTTGCAAGTGAAGCAAATGAAAAATGGGACATGTCCATGATGGGACATTCCTATGTCAATCAAAATATTGCAAAGAGCTCTTGAAGAAGTTTAAGATGGATAAATGCAAAGAGGCAATAACACCTATCTCCACCAGGTATTACTTAGATGAAATGGGGGTTTTTGTTGATCAAACTAAATATAGAGGTCTTATAGGATCATTATTTTATCTAACTACTCGTAGACCTGATATTATGTTTAGTGTTTTCATATGGTTTAGGTTTCAATCAAATCCTAAGGAGTCACATTTCAAGGCTGCCAAGAGGATTCTAAAATACTTTAAGGGAACTATCAATGTGGGCTTGTGGTATCCTAGAGGAGTTCCATAAAGACTACTCAAATTCAGAATTTGATGGGTGCAACCTAGATAGATAAAGCACAAGTCGAACATGTCGTCTACTTGGATCTAGCTTAATATCTTAGCATAGCAAGAAGCAAGCATGTGTTGCCCTATCAACTGTTAAAGTCGGATATATAGTTGCAGGGAGCTATTCCGCTCAAATCCTATGGTTGAAACAACAACTAAGTGACTACGGACTTACTCTTTATAAATTCCTTTCAAATGTGATAATACAAGTGCCATTAACTTGACTAAAAACCCTTTGCAACACTCTTATACAAAACATATTGAAATTCACCACTATTTCATAAAGGATCATGCGAGCAATGATGATTGTGAAATTCAATTTGTTGAAACCGAAAAATAGCTTGTTGATTTTTTTTTCACGAAACCCTTAGCAAGAGATAGATTTAACTTTTTGGGAACTAAACTTGGTATTTTTTATGCTTCAAATGTCTTCCATTAAATCAGCCTCTAATGTTATTTGATAAAATATTTTCAAATGATTTTTTTTTCAAAAACAATGAGTTGAAAATTTGGTGTTCATAATCTTCAGTTGAGTGTTTTTCAAAAACTGCAGATTTAAAAATATTTGGTACTGATAAATTTAATTGATTGATTTTCATAAATATCGAGTTGAAAATCTGATGCATTCTGGTTAATTTTACTTACAGTTTCTCTAATTTATATTTTCTGTGCGAATTTAATTAGCTAAATAGTGTATTAAGTGTGCAGGAGATACCCAACGATTTTCCACATGTTTCAATGGGTTGAAACTCGTGACAACACATTGAACCAACAAATGCACCACTGATTTGTTCCTCATTGCATAAGTTAGATGACTCATGGTCAAAAAGGCAGTTTTGCTGCTTTGGTTGGTCCAATTAACAGGTTGATTTTGTGACTGTTCAAGCTTTGACTGCGTAAACTACTTAGCTATTTCAATGAATAATTGATTGCACTTTTGAATTAATGCAATGAATTGGTACTTGTTGCATATCACATGCATTTTACACTGCATTTGCATTTAGAAACATAATCGATTTTCATGTGTTGCACCCCACTTGTCTTTTTCATAAGCATTGTGCATCTAGCTCCTCCTCCTACATAGTTCTAAGCTAATAAACAAGAGAGCTTATGCCAACTCTTCCTCACAAGATGAAGAATTTGGCCACCTAGAAAAGTGGTCTTTAGAGATCAAAATCAGATGTTGTCATACCTCCATGATTTTAGCAGGAACATAATCATAGGGCCAAAAGTTATCAAATCCGACTGACTAAAGGAAGAGCAACTCAATCAAGTGAAGAGGTTGGTCAACTTCCAAAAATTGAAAAAGTTCTTGACTCTTTTGGAAACGGTTTATCTAGACCTTGTCAAGGTGTTCTACACAAATCTCTCTCTTGATGGAGAGGAAATGTGGACCCATGTCAAAGGGGTTGACATGGTCAAAACTCCAGTTGTTTGGTATGCGGTTGTAGGCCTGAAATACGAGGGCTTGAAGGTCATAAAGGGATCAATTAAAGAGTTCAAAAAGATCCAATCCTATAGGACTTGTTTCAGAAACCCGAATGCCAAAGTGAAGAGCTTTGGTGTGGAAAAGCTTGCCATGAACCCTCGGATTCTAGTCTTCATCATTTTGTGGATACTCACTCCTAAGGGCAGCAACAGAATGATGGTGAAGTGGGTATATGTCATGAAAGATCACATCATCAAGTTAAAGAGGTTGCCAAATTACAAGCTACCATATGTTGTGTTGATTTCAAGGTTGTTAGAATTCTTGGAAGTAGAGTTGGAAAATGAATTGTCATAAATAGTTAAGCCTACTAGTGAAGTGAACCAGATTATGTTGCACAAGATTGGATTGAAAAAGTCCAGCAATGGCACATGGGTGTGCAAGGCAGAAGGGGACAGTATTGGAGAAGTTGGACCGAGTGGTACAACAAGAGAGGATATCACTGCTGCTGTAGAGAACTTTGCCATGGTGCCTTACAATCCACCCATGGATCGTGGAGAGCCCCTTTCCAGATTTGAACAGATGGTATTGGGAAGATTGGATCACATTTTTGGAGAGCAAAAAATGCACCATGAGTATTGTGCTGCAAGGTTCCAACTGTTGCACAGTGACATTGAGCATGTGCAAGACCAGCTAGACTCCATGAACTTTAGAAATGAGGACTAGACACTTCTGCATCTTTATATTTGTGACATCACAGCACTAAACTGGACCATTTTATTCCACTTTCATGCATTTCATTTTTTGCTTTTATGATGTTTTTTATCTCTTCCCATTTGTGAATTCAATGGGAGAGACTATGTGGTTTATGTGGTTTTGTACTGTACTAAATTTGCTACTGCACTACATTGGTACTGGTGCTTAACATTTTCATTAGAGAGAGCTTTTGAGAGCAAGTTTCTGAGTTTTGAGAGGTTGATCAGAGATTTATCAAAGATTCACCTAGATTCCCAATCTTGGAAGGGTTATTGCTTAGATTTGACTAATTGGAGCATCCTACAGGAGAATTTGAGTCCAGGGAAGTCATCTTTTAGTGTCTTGGTTCATTTTGGCTGATGTATTGGTTTTGTTCTTAGATTGTACTTCATTTTCAGATATTTGTGTTGTTGTAATACACTTAGATAGAATTAAGTGTGTTACGAGTTGTATTTTTGTTTGGATAGTGTTTCCATATTGTTTTTGCAATAGGGTTCTGCAAACTATGTAGTAGTATTCTACATAGGTGTTCTTGAGTAATCTTGTAGGGTTCAAGATTGGTTCTTGGACTTGGTTTTGTTTGTAATCTTGTGATTAGTGGAACCTTTGCCAGAGTTGCAAAGGAACTAGATATAAAAAACTTGTGTGCCCCCTCATTTTTTGTGCCTTTCATTAATCACGTGTTAAATTTGCATTGTAAATTGTTTTTTTGGTATAAAGAATTGATTAAATATGAAAACAATCAATTGATTTTTTGGGCAACACTTAAGAATTTGTCTCTGGTAATAAAAACAATCGATTAAAAGCGAGTCAACGAATTCATTTTCTGGACTGCATATAAAAATTGATTTTTACATGTCTCTTGATTTACAAACCCTTGTATAATTGATTTAATCATAATTAGATTTCTTTTACTCTCATTTATGGTTTTTTATAAAACTGGTACAACATATTAACTCACTATTTTTGTCTTCACTGTTTTAAAATTTATTTGATACATTTCTGATAAATTTTGACCTATTGTTTTCAAATTCAATCTGTTAATTTTCTGGACTAAAATTTTGTAAAGATCTTTTTAGGTCTTTCTTGATTACAAACAATTTTGGAAGAGTCCTTTAACCAAGATCACTGTTAAATTTTATGGAATATTGTAACTGGAAAATTTTAATCGATTGAATTGGAATTTTAATCAATTGTTTTTTCACGCCATTGCCACTAAGTTTTGTTCAAGTACTGTAGGTTAAATTTCAATCTTTGTATTGTATTTTAACCTGTTATTATTCTATTCAATCACTACTAAGGAATTTTAATCAATTGTTTTCTCATTTTAATCGACTGCTTTTCTAGACACATGTGAAAATTATTTTTTAGCTTATTGTTTTGTCATTTTAATTGGCCTGTTTTGTGTGAATTATGATACTTGTGCATTGATTAATAAAAAATCACATTCTTACCAAAAGTTATTCAAAAATAATTAACAGTTCAATTCACCCCCCCTCAATATTTAAATTGATAAACAAGAAATTAAAATTTATGAAAAAAATAATTAAAATATATTTTTGTATTAAACATTATAAAACCTCACTCTCATGCATAGAATCATTTACCTTCTTTCCAAACAAATGCCAATATCAATCCACAATAATACTCAAACCCTAATTTCTTAGGTGAATGCGTATAAGCTTATCTATTAACCGTCATTTCCTTGATCAATTATATAAATAAAACTTACAATCGCCACAAGAATCTTAAGACAACAAAGGAATCATGCTCTATTTCTAGACACAAGCTTTCATCATTTTCATTCAGTTCTAGATTACAAATGATATTTTCCAGTGCCCTAAGAATCAATGATCAAGCAATTAATCAACACAACATGCAATGAGTACAAAAACAAAATAGTAACACTGAAATGAAAGACATATATATAAATCCAATATTGATTACATGAGAATTCTATTAATTACATCAAATGCCAACAAGATGAGAAGAATGAACAATGGAGGAAGATGGATATACAAAGAGGAGAAAATGAAATCCGACAAACCCTAGCCGTCATCCAAAGCTATATTTTTCTAACTGTCAGGAGGAGCCTGACTCCCAGATAGAGTGGAGTTGAGTGGAGTCTCCAGAGCGCTCCACTCTATTGTAGAGACCTCTTTAAATACACAAAAGTGTTAGGTTAAAGATGTCTGTACTTGACCCAACTAAAGTGGTGCCGGTGTAACTTCAAATCCATGACTTCTCAAGGCCCTAACTGGCGCCTGACCCAGCTAAAGTGGTGCCGAGCACAATTTATTTGTGTAAACTTTTATCTTTTATTTCCTTCTTCATGGGCTTGAATCCTTTTCTCCTCTGAATCTAATGCTTCTTGTTCATTTATTAGGAATAAATAAATAATTTAAAATAATGTCAATTTTCAAAATATAATAATCAATTATTAATAGAAATATAATAAAATAGAGAATTAAGTAGGTTTTAAACTTAGAAAGAGTTGATTTTATTATAAAAATAAGCCCAAAAATATGATAAAAATAAAAGTTATCATTAGTATCATTGAACATCAATCAAATATGATGGCATATCCTTCTTATGAGGGAGTGAATGATAGAAGCCATTCACTCACATGACCTTTGGGTAAGAGGAAAAAAGAAGATAAAGCCTCATAGAGGAAAACTTTACACGTGAAGAGTAGAATAATAGGATTTTTCTTCCTTCTTCTTAGTCTAATAAATATTGTATAGAAGTAGTTTATCTTGTTTTCTTCTGTAATATGTGTTAGCTATAATTTTGCTTCCAATGGCAAGTGCACAAGTCACAAATGTAACAAGAATTAAGTATTGTTATCTGTCAAAGGACTTGGGCAATACATAACAATACTCACAATCATAACAAAATTAGACTAAAGAATAATTCCATAATTTTGATTTGTGTGCAAGAAAATAAAATTTTTTAAAAATAATTAAATACTTTTACATATTTTTATCAAATACTTTGAATATAGAAAAAAGGATAAAGATGAATGGAATGAAATTGTTAGGGTTAGACTTCACCAAACCTCACTATCATGAATAAAAACAATTACCTTCTTTCATAACAAATGTTAATGTCAACCGAAAATAATAGCCAAACCCTAATTTCGTAGGTGAACTAGTCTAAGCTTACCTATTAATCGTCAATTCCATGATGAATTATATAAATAATACTTGTTTTCACTATAAGGTATTTCAATCCAGTTCTATATTATAAACGATATTTTCCAATATCCTAAGAATCCAAGCCATGAATGATTACCACAACAAGCATTAAGTGTAGAATTAAAATACTAATATTGAAAGGAAAGATATACATATAAAACCAATATTGATTACATGAGAGTTCAGTAGGTTATTGAAAATGATTTAGGTCAAGTTTAAGAGGGGGTGAATTGAACCTTTAAAAAAATTTCGTAAACTTTTGGAAAGAATTTACTAAAGAATGAATGTTCTTTATTAACCCAATTAATTACGTGAATCCAAAATGGTCAGCACAAAAGCAATGAACCAAAATGTAGAATCAAACAATTACACCATGCATGCATAAATAATAATATGTAAAGATAAGCGCATGCAAGATAAAGAAAAGAGAGAGAGCAAGAACACCAAGATTTATGTTGGTTCACTCTTTCTCAATTCAACCAAGAACAGTTCAATACACTTGCTCCCCGCAAGATCCCACTACACCCTGCAGTAAAAACACACCTCTGAACCCTACAGAGATATCCAAACTAGTGCAGAAACCTACTACACCACTACAAACATAAACCTTATACAATTCGTAGTCTACACAAACACCAATACAATAGAGAATGAAAAAGAAACACAGTTTTGCACACTAAAGTTCAATACACATAGAAGAAACCAGTGCAGAAAATATTATCTTTGATGAATCAAAAAATAGAGCAGCACAATATTCACCAAATGAGAGTTTCAAGAACAATGATCTTGATCTTTCTTTATATGAAAAATTTGTAAAAACTAAGAAAACTCTCTTCTCACATAAAAGCTCTCTCAAACGCAATGTAAAAATCACTATGTAATCGTCCTCTATTTTCAAAAGGCATGGCATTATTTTATAAGTAAAGCAGTTGCAAAAATAGAATAAACTGACTCAATTCAATCGATTGAAAACCACAGTCAATCGATTGAGATTTTCGCAAATCATACTTTTTACTAAGTTTATATTTTGAAAAAATAATGTGTATTTTATGTAAAAGCATTTTCAAAAAACATTTGAAGTTATGAAGCTCATCACATGGTTAAGAATGTGCATGCTCATGTTTTAAAGGACAACTCACGTAAAACGTCTCTAAACCAATGAGAACAAGCCACGTCAGCAAAGCCTTATCTTTGCATGGTCGTATCATGAAGACCGCATCTGTGAGCCATATCTGTGAGTCACCGCTTTTGCATGACCTCAATCTCAAAGGTCATATCCTTGAGTGGCCGTATCTATGCATGATCGCATCACTCAGTATTGTATTTGTGAGTGGCCGCAACTATGTCAGTGTATGACCAAGATTTGTGTCTCTGAGTGGCCACATCTACTTGCGTCGCATCGTCTTATGACGTGTCTTAGTATGACTATATCTCCATGTGCCACAACATCGTAAGGTTGTGACTACATCTACATGTGGTCGTATCTCCATGTGGTCGAATCAACATGTGGCCGCATCTCCATCACCTAAACCCGAGACGTGTATCCGTATTTGATGTATCTTCGAAGACCGAAACCGTATCACTAAGACTACATAATTGTGTTGACAACATAGGTCGTAATGACCTGTTACACAATATTAACTTCTCAAACCGCATTGGATGATTGAGATGTTTCTTATGCATGATCTGCATTAGATACAAGAGTCACTTTTGTATAGCTTGCAAAACCGCAGAGGTTACCCCTACTTTAATACAGGGTTACCTTAGGTAAAGTTTTGGTAACCGAAGACATTACTGATTGAGAGCCCAAAGCCACAGAGGTTACCCCTTCTTTAATAGGGGGTACCTTAGGTGAAGTTTTGGAGACCGCAAACATGTCTTCATGGGACCAATATAACTTCAACTGAACTCCACTCTCGGTCCAAGTTTTCTTCAACAATCCAAAATCCTTCTAGGTTCTATAAGGACTTCATCAAGCGTACGAACTTGGTTTAGTGTTGACATTAACCAAATCACAACCCTCTCGTTCCAGTAAGGCTCTAAAAACATTCTTGGTTCAACAAAGGCTTCCTCAACACACGCCCTTCTCGATCCAGAGTTGACTTCATCAAATCACACATCACATGCCCTTCTCGATCCAGTGTTGACTTCATCAAATCACACAATAGCAACAGTGCTAACAGTTACATCTAATCCCAACATGGTTTCTCATACGCATGAGAATACCAAGCATTAAAAATGAACAATTGAATAAGATTATTACACTAAGGAACCCTAAAGATGATCATCCAAGTATGACTTTTGCTCTTCTTTGGCCGAAGATATCTAACCTTAATGCCTAAAGCCCTTTTAAATAGATTGGCTTTAGCAACGTTCACGTCTGACTCAACTTTATTGGCATAGGTTCAATTTACTGCAGAGGCTCTCGGCCCAACTTACTCCCGACTCAACTCCTATGGCATCAAGTGCAATTCAACGTATTTGCTCTTAACTTTTGTGTGGATGGGCTCAATTTCTTGGGGACGAGCTCAACAGTCCTGAGTTAACTTCCACTTCTATATCCTCTTTCAAGGGTTTCTATCCTATTTGTTTGAATTTAATGTTTCCTGTTCAACATTTTAGGTAAAATAAGATAAGTTAGTGTAACTTTTCATTCTCAAACTCCAGTAATCAATTATTAACAAAATCATAATAAAATAACAAATAAACAAATTCCAAGCTTAGAATTAAAAGTTGATTTCAATATAAAAATTGACTAAAAATAAATATTATCAGTGTGTTGTAGAGACATGTGTGGACTTTATTTGGCCCTCACTTATGACCAACCCTAGGAGAAAACCCATTTTTTGCCAAACACTAGGAGAAATGAGATCATAGTGTAAAAGTTCCATACCATTTATGCACCAAACTTAGCTTAGGGCAACTGCACTTTTGTTTGTTATGTCCCGCATCTTTTATAACAAAAAGTGCAAGAGAGCTAAGCATCTATATATAGAGTCCCTTGGCTCTTGTAAACTCACCTTTAAATTGAACTTGAATTAAATTGTTATCATGCTTTCATTTCGTTCTTCTAAAGTCTCAAAAATGATATTATTTTTCTAGATTATTCACTAAGGATTCTTTCTTAGAAGAGTAACTAAGTATTGAGTTTCTTCTTACAAACTTAGAAAAGTTTAATAATTTTGAATCCTCTACTGCTTTGGAAATGCTTCCATCACCAACACTCCATCCTATTATTCTCACCAACACTCCATCCTATTATTCTCTAGTTCTATCTATCATGAACAATCTATTATAAAGAACGAACTTAAATGTTGTTATTGGTACTCGATCCATACTTTTATCTAGAATTTCACTTTAGTTTCTTCTCCTACTTTCATCCTAATGTTACGAAATCATCAATTCTGATTTCCTTATCCCACACATCTTGTTCATGTTCCTCCATTATCTTGTAGACTTTTTAGGTACTTCCTTGCTCTTCATGGCTACCCACCCTCCATACTTAGACTTTATATTTATACCATTACAACACAGAATTGGTCCTTTCGATGCATATCTCATCTCCATTAAGAATGCCCCGTTAAACCAGCATAGCTCTTTTATTCTTAACCTATCATACTTTGTCCTACAAATATTTTTCCAACCTTTCTTAGTGAATCTTCATAATCTCTTCTCCTACACCCCATAGAAAGCACTTTGTAATTGAGTTAGTTTCTTAGCAACCATTTTAGGAATTCTAAAAGATGATACATCTAACAATGATAAAGATGTTAAGATGACTTTTATTGTGCATAAATTCACTGCATTGGACATGTCCCATGATCTTAACTTCTTAGTAAAATTATCTACAATTGGTTTCCATAGCTCTTCCTTCCTAATTTTATCTCGAATTAACGATTCTAAGTAGCTGAAAGGGAAAGATATCAAGTGACAGTGTGTATGTCATATCATTTACTTCCCTTTCTTCGGTCCCAAAAGCCTCACATCTATTTTTGTGATAACTTTAATTCATAACAATTTAGTATTGCCTTAATGACATCTACATTCTACTTCATTACTTCTCCCACTAATATTAATAATAGTAATGATGATATGCATTTCTATTCATATCATTTTACCTCTAGAAATATAAACGACGAGAAAGATTAAGAATTTTATTCCGGAGAAAGATATTCTTGCTCGTTTTCTTAGTGCATTTATAAAACCCACATTAAAAAAATTAAATTACATACAAAAGTTACATAGCAATAAAAATTTATATTTCTATTATTCTTAACATTAATAATATTATTAATAATATTTTTATAATTATTATTTTTATTAATATAATAATATTATTATTGT
>Ga0123340_1003238_pt1 | contig 15178 bp, 6 predicted proteins | sample SirMexnodulemix_FD_89961 | JGI IMG/M metagenome (GOLD analysis project Ga0123340, IMG submission 89961) | Root nodule microbial communities of legume samples collected from Mexico - Siratro Mexico nodule mix | ecosystem: Host-associated > Plants > Roots > Nodule | place: Mexico: Nepantla... | reverse complement strand
GTATGTATGTATGTATATATGTATGTATGTATAATATTTCTATATATAAAAAAGTGCTAACTAAAATGTCATGTAGGTACCCAGTGTTGGAAACAGTTCAGAAGTATCTTTGGCCCAGATTGTGTAAACTTGATCAAAGAACCTTGTATAATCATAACCCCAAAAACCTGCATTAGTAGAACTACTTTAATATGATTAATAAATCTCTAACAGAAATATAAATAAATGCAGGTATGAGCTGCACTATCAGATGATTACATTTGGGAAGGTATGCATATTTTCCTCGTACATTTAGTACAACATTCAGAAAAGGGCGTCACTTTTTTTTAGAAATAGCTTTTGCTTAACAGGGCATGAAACAGGAGGCTAAAAGTAATTCATGCTCTACATTTGCAGGTTTTCTGCACAAAGAGAAAACCAAATTGCAATGCATGCCCAATGCGAGCAGAGTGCAGACACTTTGCAAGTGCTTTTGCAAGGTTAGTTACTCAATAGGTCAGTTGCATTGCATTATAAACTTCCATGCAAAATGCATCTGGAGTCATAACACAATAACCAAGTCAAAAAGTACATAAAATTACATCTTTGAGACTTTAATTCCATAGCCAATTCAAAGAAACACAACCAAACATGTAAAAACTGAAATAAAATAACTGTCATTTAAAAAAATAAAAAACAAAAATCAAAGAAACCAGAGCAAGGAGAAATAAGATCTGAATATTTAATTAGTTGGCAGATGCAGCTCTGTGGAACTAAAAGCAAGATTAGCAACAAGATTAGTTAATTTATTAATTATTATATCAATTTCAATGTAAATCAAACCCTAGACATTTAACTGTTCTAATAAACTTATTTAAAACCTTAAATTTCCAGCATCCCCATCCTTCCTCGTCAAGGCTTGCATGATCGATTACACCCCTTCCCCTAGTTCTATACATGTATTCATTTTGGAGTACGTTTATCAACCTTTTCTTTCAAATGCTGTTTTCAGTTTCCTGTTTAAATCTTACGTCTAGAACCTCAAACCGTTGCTCATGATTCCAGTATTACGTTTTGAATATTGGTGCAGTCAGTTTAGAAAATTAATTGCAAGTCCACAATGGTTTCATCCCTTTATAGTGAAAATTTGTTCTGGTCTCTTGATACTATGAATGAAACCAATTTAATATTGACCACAATGCCATATATCATATCAGAAGGGTGACAAATCACAGTTCCAAAATTTTGTCATCTCCCCAATTCCGAAGTACGTCCAGTATATGCTACACTCAAATTTGATGCCTCTAAAAATTCAGAGAAGAAATTCAAAGCTAATAACAAACCTATCATAGAAAGAAACCAGACAAATCAAGATAAAGAGTGTTTTTTTTCAGCTGCATACTTCTAGCATATAGTGCATGATGTACTTCTTTTATTTTTATATATAAGTCAACTAACCCTTTTAGTACAGTGCTCGACTTGCCTTGCCAGGACCAGAAGAGAAGCGTATTGTAAGTACGTATGTCCCCATTGCAGCTGAGAGAAACTATCTTGTCAATGAGAATCCCATGGTCCTACGTCTTCTTGAAAACAACTTAGTCAGAAAAGTAAATCCCAACAATTGGCAGCGTGAACCAATCATTGAAGAACCAGCAACACCAGAACAAGACCAGACAGATCCAGAAGAAAGTGACATCGAGGACCTTCTTAGGGAGGATCCAGATGAAATTCCTTTTATTGAGCTCAATGCCAAAGAGTCAACAATGAACGTACAGAACCACTTCGAAGAATACAGGGAGCATTTCATAGGTGACATGTCTAAGGCACTTGTTGCCTTAGCTCCACAGTCTGCTTCTATACCAACACCAAAACTGAAGAACGTGAGTCGTCTAAGAACTGAACACCAAGTGTAAGTATCTACTATTGCTTGTAATAGCACAAAACTTGTCAGAAAATAAAAGAAATCTCACTAAAAACTTAAAATAGTCTTCATATTCTTTTACAAGTTTAGAAAACCATTTAAGTGACCAGCATAGAAAAAATCAATTTCTGGTATAATTATAAATCTAAATGATGCTCTTTTAAACCTCCCTGATTGATGCAGATATGAACTTCCAGATTCACATCCTCTCTTGGAAAAGGTCAGCTACTCTTTTCTTACTATGTAAAGAAACATTCAGTTATCAGCTTGCAGAATTTTTCTTATGTAATTATGTTCACTAAAATTTACAGATGGATAAACGGGAACCTGATGACCCAAGCCCATATCTTCTTGCAATATGGACACCAGGTTAGCAAAAGACTTGACAACAATTAGTGAACAAGGCTATCATCAGTTTCCATAAACTACCTTTTTACTAATATTAATGCACAATAGCTAGAATGGCAAGGAAAAGTGAAGCACGTGCAAGTTATTGTTATTTCCATGCTAGGTTAAAGTCAAAGAACATAACAATCAATCACTCATCTATATTTTTGACATCGACCACTAGGTGAGACTGCAAATTCTATTGAGCCACCAGAAAGAAGGTGTGGATCCCAAAATTTAACCAAACTGTGCGGTGACAACACGTGCTTTTCATGCAACAGCATTAGGGAAGCCAACTTACAAACAGTTAGAGGAACACTTCTGGTAAAGATTAATTTGTGGATGCAAAAATATGAAAAACTATATTTTCTTGAGTTTCATTTTTCTTTAACAACTTAACACAAAATATTATCCCGTATATAGATACCTTGTAGGACAGCAACCAAGGGGAGCTTTCCACTGAATGGGACTTACTTTCAAGTTAATGAGGTATGTTTAATCAAGGCTTTGTTAATATTCAATAATCTTAGCAGGTCTGCCCTAATTATGAATTATTTCATAAACCTTTTTCCCATTATGCAGCTATTTGCAGATCATGCATCGAGCGTTCAACCTATTGATATCCCTAGGGAATGGATTTGGAATTTGCCAAGAAGGACAGTATACTTTGGAACCTCTGTAACATCAATTTTTAGAGGTAGAAAAAATCTATATGCTCACCTATATTTCTATTCTATACCAGTTGTAAAATTGTACTAAAAAAAATACTCATGTCTACCAGGCCTCTCAACCCAAGAAATTCAGCATTGCTTTTGGAGAGGTATGAAGACCACCTTAAATTGTTTGCTTTATTTATGTTAGAATAGGTATTAAATATAGGTAGTAAGTGTTAGTAGAAATAAATTAATTAGTTTGCACATCTATTGATGTAAGCGGTGCCTAGTAGTGCCTATGAATACAATTCTCTACTCCAATTCTCAGCCAATTCTCAGGATACAATTCTGTACTCCTATTCTCAGGTGTGATGTGATAATAATAAATTCAGTTTATTCTTCAGTTTAATTTCTCTAAGATGGTATCTAGAGCAATTTTTTCTCGATGATCCATCTTCTTCATAACTAGATCTAGTTCGACAATTAATCTTCTTCTCTAGCGCTCATCTTTGTTCAGTTTCTTCATTATCTTGCTATCGTCTTTGTTGTTCCTACTTTTGTGCATTGTTCTTTGTCCCTTCAATTTCATGGATTGTTCTTCAAGGTTTGCGTTTGTGAATTGTGCTCTCTAGTTTCAATTTATTGAATTGCACTTTGTGAAGTCTCTATTCCTATGGCTTCGGCCTTGCAGTCGTTTCCAACCTCTAGTTGAAAAACTTGATGACTCGAATAATCTTCATTGGCAACAACACGTTGAACTGGTAATCAAATCGCGTAAGTTACAAAGATTTGTTGTAAATCTAGTGTTCCCACCTCTATATCTCACTGAAAATGATTATAATCTTGATAGTGTTAATCCTGACTATGAAGCTTGGGAAGTTCAAGACCAAACATTACTTGTTTGGCTTCAATATTCTCTTTCGAAATTTGTTCTCCCTTGTGTGCTTGGCTCCAATTACTCCTATGAGGTTTGGGAGAAGATTCATGAATACTTTGGTATTCAAACTAAATCTAGTGCATGACAACTGCATAATTTTGTTGCGTGTTGTTAGAATTGATTCCAAAATATTGGAAGATTATCTTCTTAAGATTAGAATTTACATTGATGAACTCGTCGTTGTTGACATTCTTGTGCGTCATGAAGACCATGTTGATGCTATTCTCAAAGGACTACCCTCCGATTATGCACCACTTGTCTCGCCCATCAATTGCTAAAATCGATGGTCTTCTATATGGTCATGAAACAACACGACTTAATCATATGTCTAAGAGATGCAAAATTTAGTCTCACCATTGTTCTATACTCAAGCCTCATAATCGTGGTGGTAATGTTGGAGATCCCACATAAACTAGAGATAAGGCCTTTCAATAGTTTATAATTAGGTGTAAACCTTACCTTACAAGCCAGTTTTATAAAGATGAGTTAGGCTTAAAGTCCACTTTTAATACGGTATCAGAGCCCATCCTAACAAGTTTGTTAGGTTTATCGGGCCACGCGCTATCGGGTCGTCCGCTATCGGACCACCCTTAATATATAGTCCCATGCATGAACTGAGCAGTCTCGGCGTGAGAGGGATGTACTGGAGATCCCTTATGCGGCTGACTCATAAAACATCAAATACTTGGGTAAGTCCCAATAACAAGCCTGACAACGACATTTAACCTAGTGCAATGCTAATGAAGTCTAATTCTCAAGGAAATGCCAATAGTCTTGGATACCAGACTCTAGTGCAAGCTTTCATATAATTGGTGAACTCCAAAACATTTAACAACTTCAATATTTTGATGGTCTAAATCAAATTTTCATCCACAATGGTGCAGGTTTAAGCATTTGTGTGGTGCTAGTTTCTCTTCTTTTGTGTCACCTTATGATTCACATATTACTCTTCAACTAAGCAATTTGTTACATGTCCCAACTAAGGAATCCTCATCCTATTTACAATTTTCTAGCTAACATTGTTTGTCCCGTTCCGGTTGTTCTTTTATCTCCCATTTATTATCTTCCATTACCATTTCTAAAAGTATGAAAGAGACACTTGATCATTCTAGATGGAAACAAAACATTATTAATGAAATGCAAGCTCTTAAATGCAATGGTACATGGGACTTTTCCTCTTTCACCTGGTCAGAAGGTTGTTAGTTGTCATTGGGTTTACACCATTAAAGTTGGGCCAAATGGTTAAGTTGATCGCCTCAAAGCCAGATTGATGGCCCAAGGATATACTCAAACCTATGAGCTTAATTATGGTAATACATTTTCTCTCGTAGCCAAAATGACTATCGTCTGTCTCTTCTTTGTCGTATCAACTATATGTCATTGGCATCTCCATCAATTAGATATAAAAAATGTTTTCCCTGATGATCTAGAAAAGGAGATTTACATGGAGCAAACTTGTGGTTTCGTTGCTGGCTTGGTTTGTAAGTTACATCAATCTCTCTGTGGTCTCAAACAATCTCCTCATGCTTGGTTAAAATAATTCAGTCGCATTGTTCAAACTTTTGGAATGAAACACAATGAGACAGATCATTTAGTTTTTTATATTGGCATGCCTCTTATGGAAAATGTGTTTACTTAATTGTTTATGTAATGACATAGTTATTATAGGAAATGATGCTACTAGAATCTCGAAGCTAAAGGAACACTCGTGTAATAGCTTTTAGACCAAAGACCTTGGATGTATCAAATACTTTCTAGGCATTGAAGTGGCTCAATCAAAGGAAGGAATTGTAGTTCAAAGAAAATAAGCATTAGATATCTTGGAAGAAACATGCATGTCTAATTGTAGACCACTAGATAGCCCTGTGGATCTAAGTCAAAAAATTAATGGTAGATTAAGATAAACCTTTCTCTAATCTAGAGAGATATAGAAGGTTCATTAGGAAGCCTATTTATCTCACTATTACTAGATTCACATTAGGTGTTGTTAGTCCATTATGCAAAATCCTTGTATTGATTATCGGAATGCTATCATCCACATCTTAAGATACCTTAAAGAAGCTCTAGGCCAAGGTCTTTTGTATAAAGGTAAAGGAAACACCCAAATTTCTTAAGATACCTTAAAGAAGCTCTAGGGCAAGGTCTGTTGTATAAAGATAAAGGAAACACCCAAAATTTTTGGTATTATGATGCTGAGTGGGCATGATGTCCTATAGATAGACGCTCCATTATAGGATATTGTGTTCTCATTGGAGTAAATATTATTTTTTGGAAAAGCAAGAAACAAAATGTGGTTGCGTGTCAAAGTTGAATATAAGGCAATGACGTCTCTTAGTTGTGAACTTGTATGGGTGAAACAATTTCTTCAAGAATTAAAATTTTGTGATATCCAACAAATGAAGATTTATTGCGATAACCAATCTTCTATCCACATTATTTCCAATCTAGTGTTCCATGAGAGGACTAAACACATAAAACTTGATTGTCATTTTATTTGAAAAAAATTGTTATTCAAGGCTTGATTTGTCATTTTATTCGAGAAAAATTGTTGTTAAGGAAATTTTAGTCAGTTTTTCGGATTCATTGATCAACTCGCATGTGTTAATAAAATTCTTATGGAGATCTCAGGATTGCATTTATTTGCTCTAAGCTTGGTACATACAATTTGTTCTAAGCTTGGTACATATAATTTATGTGTCAGCTCCATGAGAAGTGTTAGAATAAGTATTAAATATAGGTAGTAAGTAGTTGTATTAGAAAACTACTATGAGTTGTTTATTTATTAGCATTAATTTCTTGTACCTTTTTAGTCTTCCTAATGTAATTTTATTCTATAAATATCTCAGAGATAATCAAATCTCTTAAGCTCTATTTATCATATTTTCAGGCTTAAGTATTTCTTCTTTTGCCATGCTAAACTTTTGTTAACAAAGGAAATAAAACTTCAACTAGTTACCTCAAAATAAATGGGCCATACTAAAATCTAAATTTACTAAACCTAAGTCATTGAGAATTTCAACTCAGTACCATACATGCACAGCAGGTATAAGTTCACATAAATGAAAGAAAACAGTATTTTTGGCAATAAATTTGCTAAAAAAAATAATACACCAGTTATCTCCCAAATGATCACCAATTCAGTATTGGAAGCCAATTCACTAGGGACCAAAATAAAAATACTAGACTATTCTCATAACTGGGAAGCCAATTCACTAAGGACCAATCACTGTAGCAAAATTTTCATAACTGTCAAATGTCAACAATTAAGCAAAATGACAAATAATAATCATAAGCTATTCTCGTAACATTTATAACAGTATCATATTAAACCATCATACACCTTCAAATTCCACAACTACGTGATTACCTTCTACAATCAAAAAATAATCCAAATTTCTGTGTCAGTGTATGTATATTTCCTAGTCATAATACAACTAGTCAACCGATATAGTTTTTCCGGATATATTGAGCAACATTCTACACGTTAGTGATTAGTACTCATCTGCGTCTACTAGTATCTCTGCTCAACCTTGTAACGGTTCTTAACAATTTCATGCATCATTTCAGGATTTGTTTGTGTCAGAGGATTTGATCAAAAGGAACGTGCACCCCGTCCTCTTCAGGCCAGATTGCATTTTACAGCAAATAGGTTAGCAAAGACAGGAAATGAAAACAAGAACGGGACATGAAGCTAAGATATTTACCATCAAAAGCTAATAATATTGAAGATCGAACTTCCTAAGGTGATTGCTGGCTCCTGAGTAACAGAAGATCATTGAATAGCATGTTGCACACCTTCAAGTAGTCTTTTTCTAACATGAAAAGTATATAAAGAATGTTATAAAGAAAAATAGAAGAATTTTCAGTTTAGGATATGAAATCCCATAATAAGTGGGATTGACCTGTAAATCATTTCTATTCAAGCATGAAACAGACATTCATTAAAAACGTGCTGACATTTTATTAAAATCAATTATCAGTAGAAATAGTTGATAATAAACACAAATAGCAGAAATCAATAACAAAGTTTATTACTTCATGTCATGTAGTTTTAATATTCTCCTACAATATATATAAATACACGCATATGATAGGAAATAACAAGCAAGAGAAGCAATAAATGTACCTCTTTTAAATGACTACTTAACCACTATTGATATTTGTTATGAGAGGAGTATGATAACTACATTCACGGTCCATACTCATCTACAAAATACAAGAGAAATCTTGAAGCAAGAATATGTAACTAGCGAAAAATTCAGTTCATCTTAATTATGCCCAAATTCCATTCAGCAGCCAAAGGTTGTCTAACGACACAAAACCCAGTCCTTCAAACAATAATTTTACCAGAGATTAAAAGAAATAGTTTTGATGGATAAAGCTTCCAATTAGCATTCAATATATTAGAGTTTTCGTTGGAAATATGGCTGATCTCCTAGCTTGCCTTGGTAGCAGAGGCTTCAGGGGTTGTCTTAATTGCAATTTCAAGGGTGGGGATCTAGTAGCACATCAACTAAAGATATGGCTTAAATAAAGTTACAAAACTTGGATAGTTTTCACCTAGCAAGTTAGTTTTGTGGGTTTGAATTAGACTCTAAACACAAATTCTCTAAATTCATTGATGGGTCACTTACATTTGTCACACTCCAATCCTGACGCCCTAGTCACAAAGCAGTGTTGGAAATCACCTTAGTGCAGTCTCAAGGATGGGTGGTTCAGTCTCATTAACTAGACCAGACCCGGCAGACCTCTGCACAGGACCTTGAAGGTCTCCAATTTTTAAAAGTCCACAAATTTGAACCAACCTTTTTATTTGGATGTTATTATCAACATAAACAAAGTGGTTTGAATTTTTTATGCTTTATTTAAAAAAAAATCATATTATAATATTTAGCAAAATCAAAATTGTGCATTTATTTTAATATTAGAGGGTGGAAAGGTCCAATTTTCATGATTAGAAAAGGGTCTCCAAATATTTTAAGATGACCCTGAACTAGACATTTGGCCTAACACAAGTCAAGTGGCTCCAAGGGTGGTGGTTGGTCCACTGAATTGTGCAAGAACAACCATGTTCAACTTGATACTTTAAGGGAAAGTTTTAAACAATATTTTCCCTGTACTTTAAGATGTCATGACACTAAAAATAAGTATAAGAGAAAAAAAAAATTGTGCATACATGTGTCAGATAAAAGAATACAACCAACACCTAAGACTAAGTCCAAGTAAACCTAGGATTCAATACCTCCAAGTTCATAGAAACATCTTTGCATAATAAAATTTTTCAACTGATACAATTTTCCTTATCTAAAAAGCTCAGATTTGTTATTAATCCGTAAATACAAATAAATTCAGAAAACAGTGGTCCAAATGACTTGACAGGAAGAGGAGAAAGATCAAAAGAAAAAGAAACAATGTAGAGAGAGAGAATGCAAGGATAAAAACATAATGAACTTTTTTATTATGAATGAACCAAATTATAGACAATAAAAAAGTGCATTTATGACTAGTTTTTTTAAAATCACCACTAGTTTTGTCAACAGACACAAATTGTTGGCCCACTTCAAACACATAAAGCAGTTTCCATTGCTAGCCTACCATTATCAAAGAAAAAAAAAAACTTACTAGTTGAACCGAAAGCCTTTATGTCACAAAAAAACTTACAGGCACAATGGCCCTAAAATGCCTTATGGGGATGTGAACCCTATAATTCATCAAATGGTGTAATGCTAAGATGAAATGACTGGAGTGTTTATATCAGAACAATCAATGTTTCCAATTCATTTGCTATACTGTTTATGGCTGTGTTATAATTAGGAAAGGAGCTAGATTCTTCGAGGAGAAGAATTACAGAATTCTATCTTTTTTACAACCCATCCCACTGCTATCAAAATTCACCCTAAGTAGAATCTACAATTTCTCAAATTAAATGAGCTTGAAGTGACGACATCATTGTCATGGTTTGGCATGAAGAACCAGTAAAAGTTAAGGCAAAGTAATAAGAATGTAAGATTTTTTAATTCCCATTCACTTTTTTTTATTTTAAAATTTGTTTCCTAAAACAATTTGACACAACTTAACAATCAATTTGTAAATTGAAATCTAGTAAGTTATGAAAATTGTTTCCAAGAACAAGCATTTGAAAAACCAGAAAAACAAAAACAAGAAGCAAAAATTTATCCATTTTTCACAAAATTATGCATGGGTCATATATATTATGGCAAAATTGTCGGATTCCTTTGTGTCTTAAGATGTTTAATTGTCTTCTGTTCTCACCTTATTTGACAAGCTACAACGATTAACTACAACGATATGTTCAAAAGCTTCATATGTGATGGGTATGTATGGGCTGGTTTAAGTCAGCTTCAAAATCTTAAATATGGGCTTGGATAAAGAAATACAACCAAACTAAACTGATAGATGAGAAGGAACTTAAAAGCAAGAATGTATGTCTATGGTCTGCCAGTATCTATTATACCTTTTTATTTTTAAATGCCTAAAAATTCATCCAATACGAATGTATATAAATATTAAGAAAGATAATCTGTCAAAACAATAGCAAAGCCCAAATACAAAGTTTAGAGTGGCTGACACTGACCCATTCATCCAAAATAAAGCCCATCTAAACGCCAAAATACTGGATCCTCTACAAGATTTGTTTAGAGGATAAGAGGAGTTTAATATTATTATAATTGACAGATTTAGTTCCGAACTTTCATTTTTTGTACTTTTTCCCATTCAAATTTTGCATCTAAGCCAACAGTTAGAGTTTGAAATATTGTATCGTGAATTCAAACCTTGAGTATATAGTTGTATCAAATACTCGAAGGAAGAGCTTTGTTGTCCAAGTCCTACCAAGTTCAAGCATGACTGTCTCCTATGGAGGATACCTAGGATATCAGCAAAGAAACAAAAAGATAGACCTTACCTTACTATTCAGTTAAGTGCAAAAGTTATATTATTCCATTTAGTTTTCACCACCACCCCCCAATCATCATTCACAGATAAAGAAACAGAGCACCATTAGCTGATAAGGAAAACTATAGATCAAAAGTATAATAAATGAAACACAAAAAAACTTGAACAAAAATCGCACAAATTAAACAAGCTAGTAGCACTTAATTATAGGTTCACGAAAGGTAACAAGACACATCTCTGTTAGGCGTATCAAAGTCAAATTCTATTCTCCACAAATGCAAAAGACAAACCCTTGTTCGATACAATTGAGTTGAAACCAGAGATAATTCAGTTAGCGGAGGTAGATACTCACGAGATCGTTCTCCGCTTTACTTCCATGCACTTCCCAGTCATCGAAGTGGCTTTCCAATTAATACAGCAGCAGTGCTGTCATAAAGCGCCATTACACCTTAAAAACCCCGACGATCTGCGATTAGCGAATTACAGAGTAAAATTCACAAACCCTACGAAATAGAACAAATCGCTTATCTCAATAAACAGATCCTGACTAAACTACAACCACGTCACGCACGCGGAAATGAGAAAATGAATTAACGATAGAAGCGCCAGTATAACTTTACCGGCAGCTGAAGATTTTCTTTCGGCTTCAATTTCTCGGATATTTTCCTATCACCCGAACATGGTGGCGAAAATAAAAAAAGTGGAAGAGAGAGAGAAATGGAAAAATTAGGGTTTGGAATTTGGAAACCGAAGGAAAGAGATAAGGGATGAGGACGATAGAGTGGGTGAGGAGAGTTCGAACAGACGGAGAAGGAAACAAGGGTAACTGTTATTGCCGTTGTTCTTTTGCCGCCACTTCCCTCCTTAACTTTTCAAATCACTTTGCCCAAACGATTTGGCTTTTCCTTAGTTTTTTTTTTTCAAATATTTAATTTCCATAAACTTTTTTTAGTAAATGCATCCCCTAAATTTATTTATTTTTTCATTCATTCTCAAGTTTAACTCATTTACAAATAGATATCTTAAACTTTGATTTATTGTAATTAATTTTAAATTGTATTATTCTTTTAAATAGACACCTAAATTTTAAGATTATCCTAAATAATCTTTAAAACTTTTAATTTTTTGTAAACAATTTTTCTAACATATTATAACTAAATTATTTATATTAAATGTTAATAATTCATTATTTTAGTTTGTTAAGATTATTTCTTGTATATTAAAATCAATAAAAGAATAAAGAAGATAAAAAAAAGATTTATTTGATTTTTTAATCCTAACATTTATTATATTTTATTGTTTTTGAGTCATAATATGTTATATATGCACTAATGCATTGGTGAAGGTAAATCTAACAGCTTTGCATTGATTTGGACAATCTACCACAAAATAATGGCACAGATTGCTATCTCATCTTCACCATCCCTTACAGTGAACAATAATTTTAGGTACCTCAAGGGCTCAAGGACTTGTTCTTATACGATTGGATTTGTTCTATTCCAATCCTCATTGGACTCAAAGTTTGGTGGTGTAAGGGTCTCATATTGACACTAGCTATTGCAATGGATAATCATCGGGTCATGATGCGTGGATGATATTTCCATGATCAACATTTAACGAATAGGTAACTTCACTTTTACAAATCAAATTTAGTTTCAATTACATCTGAAATTTTAACACTTTCATAAACCAAATTCCCAAAACGATGAAATTTAAAGACTTGCAAATTTTTGTTTCTGAAATTTGTTAAATAAATTCCAAAATATTCGCATATTACCAAAGATAAATTCCAGAAATCAATTTAAAATAGATGAGGAATACTTATAAAAACACCAAAGTGAGAAAAAAAAAAAAAAAGGCCCAATGGGCCATTGTTTTGACTCAGGAAAGCTGGAAGAAAATCGACCTACATAAAAAACCAAACGACCACAGTGGGAGTCGAACCCACGACCTTTTGATCCGAAGTCAAACGCGCTAATCCACTGCGCTATGCGGTCTTCACATGCTGTTTATCTGCATAATATTATCTTTTATAATTACCCAATCAATAATTAAAATTATACTTTGCTTTCAAATATTGATTTGTTCTTACAGTAGAGTATAGGGTTTATATTATAGGCTTCTATTTTATTTCATAATAAATAGTTTCTAAATACCTACTAAGACTAGTGGGGAATGAATTGAAAATTAAATCCTCAATACATACACAGAAAAAATACAGAAGTGATAAGAGGAAACTTTGATAAAATTATTGTTTAACATGCTTCTCTTCCCCATCCCAATGTTAGCACACAGTATTTCATGAACTTTTTCCCCCTCCATCATGTTTCATTATAACAACATCATCACATTCTCTCTCTCTCTTTGATATATTTGAACTTTTTGGTTTACATCAATATCATTTTCATATGCTTACCTAATTCTAGCCACTTGCTTCTACAGTCGTGGGACATTATAACTATTACCTGATGTAATTAAAGTATATTCTCTCAAAAATATATTGAAGCTTGGTTACCCCATCTTCCATCCACATTTCACACCTAATAAAAAATATTTGAAAAATAGGGATAAATTAAAAATAAAATCAAACATAGTTTTATAAAGTGAATGGAATTGGAGTGGTATATATACAGTGGAAATTGTGAATACGAGATTGTTGAATGATGAAGATGGAAAGAGAGCACAAAACATTGTTGTTGTTTGTTTATTTTGGAGAGTGAATGAATGATGATGCAATCCCATCAGAGCCGTCGATTGGGGCATGATGGGCCCACACTTCTCCAAGTGACCGTACAATTGTTATGATCAAAGCATGTTGGCTAGCTGGCCTACTCTAATCAGCTTTCCTATTTAGGCAGGGACAAACACTTCTTTCTTATCATCAAACACAAAGCCACATTTTTTCACTCTCTCTTTCTCAAATTCTCCACCTTTTAATCATGCATGGCATCAACTTTAACATAACACTTTCGCATGAGAACCACACAATCCACAGTAATCAGCATCCCTCTATACAAATTTTCCATAAAAGTATCAAAATAATTACTGTGGATTTAATATAATGAAGTTTGATATGATCTTAGTAAATAGATTTATGAAAATTTAATCAAGTTAAATTGAATGTGTGTGTAAACTATTATCAATATTTTTATGCATCTTCAACGATTTTTGTTCGTGAGAATGTGAATTGTAGTTCACTCAGTGTTTGTTTATTTATTCTATATATTTTTTAATTAACTAAATAAGATATTCAAATTTGTGAAATTTAACTCAACTCATAGTATGAGAGGTTTTTAATAATGTTCTTTATGTTTGGGTCGAAAAACAAATTTAAAATGCCTAAAGGCCTCACAAGACAGTGTTAAAAAAAATTAATTGAAGTAGTTAAAAGAAAAAGAAAAAAATATTTGTAATAATTAAATATAATTCATATAAAGTGATCGAAATACGCTAGATTGACTGCAAAAATTCTAAAGTATTTCTTCTCTAGGTGGTTTTTCGCTTGAAAACAACTCAATAAACAATTTTTTTAGTTTTTAAATTTTTTATGAATTAATTTGAAGATTTTTGAAGATTTATCTTAAAAAAATTGATTTCAACTAAATTAATAAATATTAGGAACATAAGTCTTGTGGTCATAAGTTGGTGAAATGACAATATTTTAGATACATTAATTGGAGAACAAATGTGGTTGTTCTATAATTTATTTTTATTTTTTTTAGCTTTTGAATTGGAGATTTAGACAAAAAAAGTTAGTTGAGACTTGTAGGTGAAAATGTAATATAATGGATTATGAGTAACTTTCTCTGTTATAACAATATAAATAATTTAAATAAAAGTAATAAATAATTACAAAATTGACAACATTTTATGTATTTAATGCAGGGAAAAGTGAAAATCTGTATTGACGAAAAGATTCAGAAACAGTTGTAGAGACTTAGAAAATAGGGAATAAATATTGTTTGTTTTGTTTCAAGATAATATTTGATTATATATTATTAACTATTGAATATAATTCATTTGAATGTTCATAGGTTTGAAAAACGCAGAGTCATTCAAGCATATAATAAGACTTTCTCCTACTTATTGTCTTACAGTGGTTATCAAAAGTTAAAGTAGAAGTTGAGTGTTTAAATTTGTATTTGTAGTAAAATATTACCTTTTTTTTAAGTAAGTAAACCTTTGTGGAATTTTAAATCATAGACAAATCTTTGTTTTAGTTAAGAACAGTATTTTAAATAATATTTAATGGATTAATTATGAATGACTAAATTTCAATGATTAGTCTTGAATGATTATATTCAAAATACTATAAGAAAAATATTATAAAAAAATGACTATTTAGAGACTAATTTTTAACTATCAAATAAAATAGTTACTAATTAT
>Ga0123340_1003237_pt1 | contig 15180 bp, 6 predicted proteins | sample SirMexnodulemix_FD_89961 | JGI IMG/M metagenome (GOLD analysis project Ga0123340, IMG submission 89961) | Root nodule microbial communities of legume samples collected from Mexico - Siratro Mexico nodule mix | ecosystem: Host-associated > Plants > Roots > Nodule | place: Mexico: Nepantla... | reverse complement strand
TATATATATATATATATATATATATTATATCGATTAATTTTAAAAAAATGGATTAAAAGTTACACTAATATTATAGTATTTTTATTAAAAAAATTATTAAATACGTTGTTGTAAAAAGCGTATCAAGTGACCCAATAAACAAGCAAGATTTAAACGAATCACCATTTTTTTTCCCACAAGAACAACATTGCTTAATTTGTCGTAAAGGATTTTTCTTGAGCCAAATTTTGCAAAAACAGGTGCCAATATTTTTTAAAACTTAAATATATTTTTATTCCTCCGAAATGAGACACTATCTATTTAGCCTCAATAATTTATAAATGTTTTTTAGTCTTTTCATATAATAGGTTAATTTTAGTTTTGGAGATAAACAGGCTTAGTGACGTTAAATAGAAATTATCTATTTAACATTCTATTTTGAAAGTCCATTAAATATTTAAAAATTGTTTTAATCCTCTAACTTTGTGTATAAGTTTTTTTTATCGTCTAATTAAAAATTTTACTTTTCAGTCATCGGAGTTCATGAGATATTATGTTTAATTTGTTTGATTAGAGGCTTTAGTGCTCAGTAACATTCACTATTAGAATTTTTCAGTAAATATAGGCAAACACATTATTCCGCAACATTTTTTTCCTTTTCACTCTTTTCTCACTTTTTTAAAGTGGTCTGACAACAGGTCATTAAAATTTGTAGGTTTTTTATATTCTCTGGAACGTTTTTCCTCTAGTCTATAGTGGAGATGGTGCAGTGGTAGTGTGGTGAAGCCAGGGAGATGTAAACGGGAATGAACACAGCAGGAAAGGAGAAAAGAGGAGGAAAGAGAAAAATGTAAAATCCACGACAATTCAGTCATTTCACTAATTGAAGGATGTAGGAAGAAAAGTCAAATTTGTATCCGCGGACTGAACCCATTTTCTAAACTAGATATAAACGTTTTGCGTGACTTGACCTTAAAAAATTAAAAAGTAAATAAATTTAAATGAAAAAATCAAATACATATCTCTAAAATTTCAGCCTTATTGAATTTAAATTTAACTTATAATGATTTGATATATAATTATGTATACATTTTAAAAATAATATTACTTTTAAATATAATGGTTATTTTATAAAACCAGTCAACCTATAGGCCGATGAGTCGATTCGGCATAAACTCATTTAGTTGCAGTCAAAAAATTGACCAGTTCAAATTTTGGTCACAATTTTTTTAAGTCTAGGCTTACCAATTTTGCAGGTTTTTCGAGTTCACCCGTTCTTCCCTCATATTCGTAATCTCTCACAAGAATGAAATGACATCGCCGGCGTAAAGGTTCTCCAAACTGCTCCAAATTAATTATCACTTTCCAATGAAGACCTTAATAAAGAAAAGTTTAGGGTGTAGGATAAGAAATAAGTACCACAACTTATTAAAGACTAAACCAGTCATAAAGAATAATTGTTAATCATCCTTTTGTTTCTTATAACAAACTAAACCAGTCATAAAGAATAATTGTTAATCACCCTTTTGTTACTTATAACAAACTCATTTTGTGTAGAATAAAGTGAGAGCTAACATTAAAAAACCAATAATTGTTGAAAGGCTGTATTGCCTAACTAAATCCACCTCATAAATGTTGAGAAGACCATTTTTTTCACATATAAATAAAATCATTAATCATTAAGACTATGTAACCTCAAAAACTAAAAATAACATATAAAATAAAAAAGACTAATTTTTTTAATCTATATACAAAAAGTGCATTATACTGAATTTTTAAAACTAAATATATTTAAGACTTAAATAAAACCATGTCATTCAATTATGAGATAAATCACCTGAACTAATATTATCTAACTCCCCAAAACTAAAAATAGTATTAAATAAGAATGAAAAATTTTAGTTGAAGGACAAAAAGTAGTGCATGGGAAATATTAAATAAATATTTAAACTTTGTTTTAATATCAAATGGTTGTAAAACATACATATTTAAGAAAAACGAATTCATAAAGGTAATAAGCTTAATTTCAAAAAGCACTTACACTTTTGAACTACTTCACCGAAAAGAAGACATGTATTCTACATCTTTTTTGGTCGGGCAAATCCTTATTCCACTTTAACCAATCACTATTGACCTTCATACCAAAACAAATTGCAAGCAGCTTTGATAGTTTTTTCCCTTTTTACTTCTTTAAAGTGTGTAACTTTATAGTTTGGTATAATTGGCGTTCGTAAAAACTACAGGTAACCTTCGACCGATCAATGAGAAAATCTCAATTAATAATATTCTACTACATGGGTTCAAAAATACTCAAGGTACTAGATAGCAATCATGTTTTACTTAGAATAAAGTCAAAGCCCTGTATCACAAGATTTTTGTTTAAACACCAAAATACCTGAAGGGGAAAAGGAGGAAACCATGTTCTTATACTCTAGAAAAGACAGGATATACAACAAAAAAATCTGCTGTATTACATAAAAATAGATAGACTATGTGCAGATGTACTTCAGCAGTTTTGTTACACCCTTTCCATTTCCCTTTTACATTCCTTTTTCCCACCCCTTGGCCTCCCCCCTATTATACAATTTCCAGGGTAGTGTAAAAAGAGATAATATCGACATACCTTTCAAACAGTTTTACATACAAAAATACTAATGAAAGAATTGCACCTGTGGCCGCACGGATATATTAGTTCAATGAGATAAAACCCTGGAAATTTTTAACATACAAAAATGAAAACATGTTATAACTTTGTACTTGTACTTGTACAGCATTTTAATATGACTTTTAAAAAATTGCAAGACCTTTATTTGAAGAGTCAAGAAGTAAAAGCAAAAAGCCTATCTGCAATATTTGTGCGGCATATCGGACATTCAGAACAAGCAAGTGAACAAGATTTACACACTGCAATGGCAAACAAGAGGTTGTAATTCAGACTGTAAATTGTCGTAAAACCAAAGAAAATAGAAAATATGGAGGCAAAAAAAATACTTAGGCAATGTAGGAAAAGACTTACAACAAAAATGGCGGCATGGAAGAAGAATTGCTGCAGTTGACGACTCAAAACATACTTTACAAACATGGGAATTAGTATCTCCGTTGCCAAGATGTTTGAATTCTTTTTCTCTCATCTCTTGTATGCGTGCCTAAAATAGGAAGTTACATATAAAAAAAGTGTACCCATGGAGCTTTTTGTTACATTACAGATTACATAACTGTACAGTAAAATTGAAGTAATTCGATGCCTTCTGAGATCTAGTCACCTAAAATTTGAAGATAATTTATCATGCAAAGTAAACGTAGCACAGTCCAAATAATTCTACAGACTGTACATTGCTATAGAATTTAGACCTCCTCCTTGCTACCAAACATTTGTGACAAAGAACTGTAAAAAAGCAGGGCACTCATTGATTCTTGAGAACTTGAACAAGATTGTTTCAGAGAAAAAAGTGACTTCCGTGAAATTCAAAACGTAAATCACTCGCAGCTTAGGAACTTTAATTTCACATAATATATACCGAGAGAAGTCTGAAGCACATAATTATTAATTGAGTTTTAGGTTAAATAAATTTTGCTACATAAAAAATTAGTCCTTAATAAAATTGGAAACTCCAAAAAAGTTTCGGCATTTTTATACCTAACATTTTATAAATATGCAAAGCTGGTCTTCTTGACGTGTTGATAAGTAATCATTCTAATCATATATTACAAGTATGCTAACACAAATTCACATATTTATTAAATATTGAGTATAAAAATAACGAAAAAAATCCGTAGGTACCAATTTTAACAGAGTAAATTTTGGAGGTACCAAAAATTTATTTAACCCTAGGTTTTTCAGACGAAGGATGTGGAACGAGATCTAGACTTCCAAATTTGTTTATCAAGGAATAATTTATGGCTATTTGAGAACTGACACTATAAAATACTTAGAATCTACATAAAAATAGTCAGATTCACATTTTCCATGTTGAAAGAAACAAACAAATAAATGTAGTTCGGGTGTTACCTTAAGACGAACAACCAAAGGTTCTTCATTGGTTATTTCATTTTCTGGTATTGATAAATCTAAAGCCTGCTCCTTGGGGACAATACTACTTTCAATGTCATTAGTTTTCAGATCTTCTACATGAACTTCCTCATCGCATTTTTTTATATCATTGTTTGATTCTGGCACGGCAGTCCCTTCTTTCTTTAACTTAGCCACAAGAACCCACATATTTGCTAAATCATTCTCCAGCGAGGCTTCTCTTTTTTTGGCCTCTTCAACCTTTTTCCTGTATTCGTCTTCCAGAAATTCCTTCTCAGATAATGCAGCCTCAAGAGCTGCCTCTCGCTGTCTCCTTGCCTGTAGTTCCATCCTCAGATCGTTAGCATCAAGACTCCATGACTCAAACTCATCCATACCAACCCCGAAACTTTCAGTAGCACGGCTAGGAATTCTTCCCTTCCTCCCTGATCTTGTATCATTGTATTTGCGGCTAACACCATTTACTGTTTGTACTACAGAATTTCGGGAGTTGGCCTGGTCTCGTGCAGCCATCAATTCCTTTTCCAATTTTGCATTCTGCAATGAAAGTTTGGTTACTTCCCCAGCTAAATTCTTCAACTCCACAGCAGCAGCAGAAGCCAGTTCTTTGGCATAAGAAGCCTCTTCGGAGAGTTTCTGATTCTGCACATGCAACCCGCTATTCTCTTCTGATAATTGAACCTGTTCGAGCTTCAGCTTTTCATTTTCAATCTCCTGAAAAGTGAAGAAATATGTCAGGCAATTCAATCAAACCAAAACTGTAAATTGGACAAAAAAAATTAACCATTACTGATTCTAGTAACTGCAAATATGTAGTTCCCACAGCAACCTTAAAATTGATTTTAAATAATAATACTTCATTTTATCACTTCTAACTAACGAACTGAAGGCAGAGGAAGTATGCAGCCAAGTGGGGAAGCAATAACCAAGTAAGGAAAAAACGAAAACCAAATGAAAGGATCCAGAAAGCACATAATCCTTTTAACCATGCGGCTTCAAAAGAATGAAGTTATAGTTACCCGGGATTGTATTTTCCTTTTCAGCTCATCAATGTGTTCTCCAAATTGACACTGATCAGTAAGCATTAACGAGGTACCATTAGGGACTGTTGCCAGTTGCTGCTCTAGCAGCTTCACCTTTTCCTGCAATTCTCTATTTTCGGAACACTGCCAAACAAAATAACAAAAGAACGGGTGTCAAAATTCTCATAGCAATAAGCGGTTTCTGCTGCATCTTCAACTTCAAGGATGAAGAAAACAACCAAAAAGATAAGCACGTACCTTATTATCTAACTGTTCTTGAAGGACACGGTTGTCTGCCGATTTTATCTACAGAGATATATTAAAAAATAGAAGTTATTATAAGCTAATAATCATTGACTAGATAATTCATAAACTTTAAACCATATTTTATCAAGGAAATTATAAAAAGCAATGAAAAAAATGCTAGTTGGAAAATATCAGTGGGTACAACGTACTCATGATGAATAATAGACATACCTCCAGTTCAAAGGCCTTTTCATCACACTGCGTCATTAATCTTGTGATTGTCTGTTATGGCAAAACAACAAAGAAATCAAAATTAAAAATTACCTTTATTGAAGCATTTATACAAATACAACTTTCCAGTATGGTAGCATGCCAAAGAATTTCAATATCAAAATAGCCACCTGCTGCATTTCAACCAGAGTTGAGTTAGCTACGGAAGATTCGCCGCTCTCAATTATTCTTTGCTCTAAAATGCTCATTTGCTTCCTTTTTGCTTGGATCTCTTGTTCTAAGTTCTCAATCTGTAATAAGAAATTCACATATTCCATATAAAGGGTTTCTACCAAAAACTTAAATCTGCGATGTGTCATATCAATTAGAGCTAGGTGCATAACTTGTAAAATGGAGCATCTGTGCACTTTAAAAAAATTGTGCGTGGATATGTTTGTAGAAACATGTGCAGCCAGTGCTTTAAGTTTAATTACGTAATACTAGTATATTCATATTTATGGGATATATTATAAAAAAAAAAATTGTCAAACAAATTGAGTTGGCACAATTATAATTACTTTTTTAATTGCATAAACAAAAATATAAATTTATTTTACTTTTATTTTTATCATAACTTTCGATATTGCACACCATATATGAAACAAGCGTGCTTCAAAACTTCAATGAAGATAAATTTGAAAATAGTAGAAATAAGTCGTAAACAAAAGAATTTAGGAAGGAAGGAGTGGCAGAAGGGCTTTCGGGCTTTCGACTCCAACTTCGCATTCTGCACTGGAAGTCTGGTAACTTCCCAAGCTAAATTCTCTCTGCCATAAGAAACGGAGAGTACGAGGTACACACATGATTTCAATATGTCGCAAATTTTGGCACATCCGCCGCAATGATGTATTCCTTGTTTTTACGGAAAAATTGAAGTATTGAAAATACTTTATTAGTTCTGCTCCGCATCTAGCAATTTGTGCGAAAACTTCGCAGAATACCTGTGTTTTGAAGCTTTCAGGATCATTTACAGACTGCTCCGTTAAGCGTTTCAGAGTGCTGGTACTGAAAGCAATATCTCCAGCAAGCATTTTGACTTGCTCAACAAGAAGATCCATCTCATCAGACATTGTCATCCCTCCCTACAATTTAATATTCAGTCAGAAAGGATATTTAGTAAGGTATATAAGTAAGCAAACACTTTTGAAGACTGAAAATACTGTGAAATAAAATAGTCAGCAAAAAGGCAATACTTTTTTAAAAACATCGCAGCGATGGACATTTTGTCAGTATTTACATATAAACATTAAAATAAAGAAATCGTTCATAAGTCACAAGGGAACCCCACTATCACGGCATCGGCTGAGTTTGAGGCTTTAACAAGCTTTTGAAATTTAGATAGGCCCTCTAATAACTTCTCTATGCATTATTTTAGCCAGGACTGTGACACATTCCCGCAGATGAGGCATTTAATATGCATATTATGGAATGAGACAAGCAAACAGATATTTTGAGGGGGAATGGGAACATGAATCTACCGCTGGTAGTCGTATTGATTCAGTGATGGTACTGATAGTTGGGGAGAGTTCTTCATTCCGTCTACTTGACGATCTTATATGTCTAACATCATGAGACAGATCAGATGACACAGTGGAAACATCTTTTTGAATCTCATTTTCAATCAAAAGAGATCCATCACGTAGGGCATCATAATTCTGGAAGAAAAAGGAATAAGCTAGGTTTATATGGAAGGAAGATATCTTTCTGATAATAACAAATACTTGAAATCACATAATTAAGAAGTCATTAACCAACTCAGCCTGAAAGCGTAAAGCGGTAGAGGCTTAAGAATGATTTATATCGCATACCGCTCACGAGAACGCCATTTGTGCTTGAAATATGGACAATGCTGACGCTAGAATTATCTTGCTTAAATTTAATTTAATTACGAAGCAAAGAGTAGCAAGGATAAAATACTTGACCACTTCATTAAAAACATTTACACTTCAATATATTGCGATGGGGTGAAAATTGGCCAAAACTGCTTGTGGAGGCCAATCGCCTAGCCTATATCAGGTAGGCTCAGGTCAAGCAAGACTTACTATATAGGCAAGCTCAATTTTTTTTTCCTACAAGTTTATTTAATTCAAATATTTTTTAAACAGCATCGGTCCTAAATTTAAGAATTAAGTCAAGCTAAAACATTCAAACCCAACTTATTTCTACCCGTAGATGCAACGAACTAACTAACTAAGCCTAAAATGAGATGCTCGAGGGACTACGACAGGGCAAGATTTATAATAAGAACCCAATCTGCACAAAAATATTGCATTAAATCATGATAAGGAGCTCCAAGAACTTGTAATTTAGAATGGTTATTATTTCAAAAAGACGGTCAAACACACTTCACACTGATTGAAACAAGAACTCACATCATCCTCGCCAACAGAGTCACTCTGATGGTGACTGGTAGCTTCAGTTACATATCCCGGAATTGCATTCTTGGATGAAACCAGAATGAGCTTTGTTAGCTTCTGGATCCGACTCATAAGAGCAACCTTCGCTTCTTCCTCTTCTTCCAATCTTGATTGCATTTTAACTTGACCTTCTTCCAACTACTCATATGTCAGTTGTACAAAATTAGAATCGGATCTCGAACACAAATACAAAAAACTAGAGTAAGAAATGAGAAATGAAACAATGCCGGGGAGGCTAAAAACCTTTTGTTTTAAGCTAATAATCTCCTCGTGGTTGACACCAAGTTGCATTCCCTTCTTAAGCTGATCAAGTTCATGTTTAAGGACTGAAATTTCTCTCTGGTATTTCTTAATTAGAGATTTTTCATCAATAATCTGTTTTAACAAAATATTCAATAATCGATCAGGAACCTCACGACATGATAATAGTCACGCAGTTCTTTTTACGAATAATAGACTGGTATGCGGCTAATTAACAGATATTCTGTGGACACAAAAATATGAACCGGACCTTATTACGTGAGGCATATATTTCTACTCGTTTGGCCCTGCTAGCAAACTTCAAGGTATTATGAGTTTCTTCCATATTACTGGATGCTGGAGTTACGGTGCAAATAAGCTGAAATTTCCATGTTACACACAACATTAATATGGTGCAATGGTGCTCATGCAGCATTCTGACGTACTTTGTTCAAATACATCAGTTGCAGTGAATAAAACGAAAGGAAAGAGTTTCAAAAGACCATGCCCTGTTCAAAGAGTCTATTGCAATAAACTGGGGTTCAAATTGAAATTGTCATGCTAATTTGGAATCATAGATAGTATGAAATCAGAAAATACAAAAACAAAAATAAACAACAAAATCTTGAAATGTTTCATATAAATTATAAAAGATCTATAATATTTAGTGTACCTACCCGTCTACCTATCCGGTAATGAAGCCAGATTCACCCAAATCTCTGACGGCCCAGCCCACTCTTAGTTGCCAATTAATAGAATATTATGGTCCATATCAATTTACTCTAATTGATTCTAATTGACCTCAATCAAGTTATATTATAGTAATTCTTGATTCCTAAGGTCCAATACTATGGGAAATATACCGTCTTTAATGACAGGGTCTTATAAATATGACCTAGGTCAACAGCAAGTATCATCTATCCCATTACACTCATACGTTGGAGAATCTTTTACAGGTTAACCACCATTCGGTTCAACGCTGTCAGCTCGGTTGTTGACTACATCACTGACGACTTGAACTCGGATTAGGTAAGAACACTTCGTATATTAAATTTAAAACTAAAAAACTACTACTTAAAAATAATTCTCATAAAAACAAAATCGTGTCATAATTGTGTGAAGCCTTTTTGAATCAAAAAACTGAGAACAGCAATTAGACAGCCAGATTTAATGTATAGTAATAGAATGAGTAAGTAATGGTATGAAACCTATTTCAAAAGAATAAAAGTAGAGCATCAACCTGATCAACTAGGGCTTCTTCAGTTCCTCTTTACAATTTAAAGTTTGACTTCTTTATTTCATTGATAAGTATGTTGAATGTATAAAAAGTGGTTAATGGAGTTTCTATTATCTTATTTGTATTAACAAGCACTTGAAGATTAATTTTCATGACCAAGATGTCTCAACAATGGTGCAAAATTAAAAAAGACACCAACAGATAAAGATTTTATCATTAAAAGTGTAGTAGAATCCCAAACTCACTGAAACGTGGCCATGCCCACTGAGTGAAGACTGCAGGAGGCGAGTAAGCTTTGAATCACGATATGGAACATGAGATGCTTTCCCTTCACTTAATTTTCCAATAACCTTTAAAATGAAAGATTAAAATAAAGGCTTTCAGGAGGCGGAATTTGTGATCTTTGGCAAAAAAATAAATACTAAATTATCTAACTAGTGATCAGGTCACGACAAAAAAAAAAAATCATAACAAATATTAATAATAGACAGCAAATATAGGACATGAAAGACACCTACTGTTCCAAGTGTCAGAAGACTTTTGTTTATGTAAGATCCTTCTTTTCTTCTCAATCCAGTAGTTTCAGTTTTTGAGCTCTCAGATCCAGCAAGATCGATCAAGTTCTAATCGAAGAATGCAAGTACAAAAATAAGAATAGCAAGCAATGTGTTTGTGTGCGTGTTGTCTTAAAAATTCTAAATAATGTTCACATACAAGCTGGGAGAAGACCACTCCATCGTAATCTTCACCGTGAGCACTGCTTTCAATCATCTGCAGATGAATCGGATAGCAATAACAATGCAGGTTAGAAGTGAAACAAAAAAATGGCTTACCTAGGTCCAGGAATCCAAATACATTAGCTAAGGAAAAATTAAACATTTAACCAGCATGCAGAAAATGCAATTAACCATCCAAACAGAATGTACGAGTGCAACATAGCCATAAAAAACCTAAGGCCTCAGGCTGTGATGTAGATATATTTCCTTTGACAATTAGACCCGGTGTACAAATGTTCCTTGGACACAAAATTTGGATACTGTACTTCGAAGAATGCTTACAAGTGTAAAAATCGTGTGACTTCGGCTGCTGAAAAGATTAAAATTATTTGATCCAACATGACGATGCTCTGCCATTAAATAACATCTTCGTTAATAAAGGAACATTTAACCGAGAAACCAACAATTAACCATGAGACCTATATTATTAAAAACAACACAGGAAAATGTAGTTCTCAGTATCAACTTTAACCTTCCCCAGCAGCAATAAAGGAAAGGGCATGTCCAGGGGACAAAACAACTTCTTCCTTTATACCCTCCACATAAGTTCCCTGAAATACATGCCAACATAAATCACTGGTCATGTCTAGAACTAGTCTTAAGAAAACAAGAAATTTAATTGAAAAGTTCAAAATAAAAAAATGTCTAGATTTTCTTCGAATAACAGATTGTGTCCTTGAATTATCTTGATGGAAATTTTAACAAAAATGTTAGCACTATAAAAAAAGCTTTTAATATAAAGTTCTTATACATGCCATGACACGTTGCAAAGGCAGCAAGAATATCGGTTTTGCGTATTGAAAGACAATTGAGAACAGTGTAGAAAGGAGTCATTTAAAGATCTGGGAAGAATTAATACAAGTAATTTTAATTTCAATTAACAAAAAATAAGTAAGAAACCTGTGCATCTTCTCTAACACGTAGATTTTGGCCAGTTGGGTCGAGCAAATCATTTATCACCTGATGGAAGCAGAAACAGAGAAAACGTCTATCAAAACAAATAAGAAAACGAAGAAATATATCAGACAGTGGAAAGTGTAACTTGACAAGCAGTATCTCAAAATGCAGATCCTGGAAAAATATAATTGAGGTAAGGCCGAAAGTGTTTCATTTAGTGATGAAATGTCTTAAACCATGTTCAGAACACGGAAGGTGGGAAGTCTGAACACAATTTGTTCCGTTTTTACCTCATTGTATATTTCTAGATATGAAACTCGGAGTAAGAACTCTCTTCCTGGGGTCTGCATTAAAAGCAATTAGTTATTGGAAACTGGTAATTATAAATAAAATAAGTACTGACTAAGATATCTTATCAATCAAGAGTCAAGACATACAACTCGTGTATTCTGGGGAAATAAACGGTGTGCAAGGCTAGTAGATGCCCACTTGGCCACAAGTACGGCACACAAAGCATAGAGAATTGATAATAACAGATACAAAAGACACTGCCTAGTTCAAAGCATGATATTATAATGAATAACAATGGCCAGCGCCACACAAGTATTTCTAAATAAACCCACATATAACAATGATTTCATCAAGATTTACTAAGTTTGCATGAAAGCTCACATCTTGGATAATGCTGAAAACATCTTTGATAGCCAGCGGTATGATACCAGGACAATTTTGGTCTCCCTGCAAATATCATTATTAAAATGCAAATCAGAAACACAACTTTGAAGATCACATAAATTTATAAAAGTACACCATGAAAAATATTCTACAGAAAGAATGAATTGTAAAGGCAAACAATAAAATATGGTATGGTAAATAGTTGTAAGACTTCAGAGTCATCCAAAAGTTTGAATCCCAAATCATGGTACTGAATTTCAAAATTTAACGTACAAAGTTGCAATACTAAATTACATTACATCTATTAGAAACCATATAATATGTAACAAGCAAATCAACCTTAAAAATGGCTGCTAATTTCATATGATAACTAATGATCTACTCTCAAATCAAAAGTTTCAGTTCCACCGTCAAGTACAGGACCCTTTAAAAGCTAATACATTGTATCTTTATATGAATAAAATCTCTATTTTCTGTTAATGAATTGGACCTTTAAACTAATAAAGAAAAAATTATTCAATATATTAAAATCATACTTTTAGTTGTACTTCTTTCAACTCAATCACCAATACTTATGCCTCTCAAGTGCCACGTAAATTATTAACTTCTGAGATGAATGACTATGAACTTGCTGCATTTGTTGTTTGTAAAAGGATAACTAATTACTACTATAGTGCACAATGATAGTTCACTAAAACGCGTAAGAAGTGACACTTGCAAACTAACCATCTCCTGTTACACAAAATAATGATCTCAACCGTATGTAAGTTTATAGAGTTAGAAGTCCCGCGAAACTTCTTTACCTTTAGCCAAAGATCCATCAAACAAAATAATATAAAAAGCAAAGGCTTACAAGAAAGTTGCTTTCATGTATTGTATTAGAAAATTGAAAACAGAACAAATTAGTAATTTATCACAAAATAACTAGTCCATTTCGTTCAAAATACCACCGATAAAGGTTATTCACTCGCAAGGACAAAAAAAAATATAAAATAGTGTCAATAACTAGAAAATACACATTGGACCTTCATTAAAAATACCAAAATGTCACTTCGTTAATATATTTTTATCATTCCCCAAATTAGGATGAACCAACATGGACTTGGTGAAGAATTAAGAGATATGGATAAAGGTGGAAAAAAACATAATTAAATATGAGAAAAATAGCTCATACAATGAGAGCGTAAAAGATTTATATATTGTCATTCAATCACAAATTAATATTTATGGTAAGTTAATTAATTTTTAAAATTACTATCTCAAAAATCATATCTACCATAATTTCCAATCGTGTAATAATTTTTATTTTGATAATATATAGAAATTAATCCCATTAAGTATTTTCTTAAATCCTTAAGCTAAAGATAAATCGAAACAAAACAATTTCTAAACAGTCAGATAGTTTTCAATCGGAGAGAGCGTGAAGACAATAACCCGTAATAAATATCTGCATAATTACTGGATAGATGACTGACTTTATGTTACTATATGATGAAGAGATAAAACATAGATATTTGACTTTCATACTGTAAACCCCAGATATCAAAGATTCAAATCAATACAGTAATTTTAAAGGTGACACTTACGTGCATAGTATGTGTCTTACCACTACTCGTCACACCGTATGCAAACACAGTTCCTGCAATGTTTATCATAAGTTATCTTCCAAATCCAGCAAACTCCACCAGCACTAAACACATAACCAGTACGTATTAACCATTGAAATCTAGCTATTAACTATATGCATCAGTGGAAACTAAAGCAGCTTCCATCAAAAGAAATAGAATGACTCTGCAATTGCAACTACATTGAACACTGCCAAAGGCATCACATTCCGGTGTGAAATATTTTCTTGAATCCAGAGTTCATACCATTTACACCGTCCATGGCAGACTTCACCACAGGTCTGGCAGCTACTTCATACACCTCGTCGGAATTTGTATGCGGTCCGAACACTCTATCTGCCACAAATCAATTCAGAATTCTAACATCCATGACCATAATTTTCTACGCGAAGAGCAAAAACCTAATTGCTCACTATTAGACGCGAAGAGAAATTCGAAACGAAAAATACCAAATGCATAAGCAGTTGCTGGATTATACTCGTTCCTCACAATCTTATCACCATCCGCATACCACGCGACCTCGTCTCCTCTCTGGTACTCTCTTTCACTGCAGCCAAAAAACACCGTAAGCATTCATTCGATCACAGATAAATCAAGACGGAAAAAAAATAGAAACAAACCGAACGATTCGGTTTCTCTAAAACTCACAGCTAATGGATCTGATTTCATAGCTACAGATCTAAGCATTACCTCAACGGTCTGAACCGAATCGTGACCGAAATGCTATCCCGAGACCTGGAAGGATCCTCAGGCTCCATGATCACCTCGTCCTCCATTCCGAACTCCACCGGCGAAGGATTACCGTAACCGTAGCCGATTGAATCGCTGCGACCGCGACTCGGAGTCATGGATGGACCGCCACCGCCGCCGGAGTTGTAAAACGAGGACGTGGAAGAAGAGCAGGAGCGAGGCATTACGCGTCCGTTGGTGAAGGAAGAAGTGGATGAGGAGGAGGAGTGAGGAGTGGAGGGTTTGCGGTGCGAAAATGGCGAGCTGCTCCTTGCACGTGAGGACGACGAGGCCATGAGTTGACTCACCGAGTTGGTGAGTCAATAGGAACCAGCGAAATATGAATTAAAGAGGGAACACGAGAAGAAGAATAGAATGTGTCAGAACTCACATGGCGATGGAAAGAAAAAGCGAAGAACATTTAGTTCTCTTTTTCTTTATTTCCTGTTTTTCTGCTTTGAAGCTTTGAGATGTGATTATCACATAGAGTGTGTGTTTCGTTTTCTCTAAGAGGAGGTGAGTTGCAGGGGAAGAGAGAGAGAGAGTGGGTGAAGAAGATGGTGAAAATGGTGAGAGAATGTAGGGTATGGTCTCAGTTTAAATTTTCTTTTCTTCATTATAATTTTAATTATTTTTATGGGAGGGATATAAAAATTGATTTAGAAATTTCCCAATGCTGACGTGGCGGATGAGGAGGTTGAGATGGGTATTTAAACTAGCCGAACAGTGGAAGTGCCCGCGCAACAATATCAGAGAGGAATTGCTTTAAATAAGCCTAAGCCTGAATTTGAGCGGGAGCATAGGAACAATAAACATATGAATGGCCAGGTTTCCATAAAATTTAAATTTTATATAATTTAAATTTTAATAAGAAAATATTTAAGTATATTTTTATCTACCAGCAATATTATTGTTTAAAATATTTTAGAAAAAAAATCAAATAAAACTTGAATGATAACTTGCTTGTTGATAAGTATTTCAATAAAACTACTGAAACACATACATATATATGTACATGTTTTCTGCGATAATAAAAG
>Ga0123340_1003235_pt1 | contig 15182 bp, 10 predicted proteins | sample SirMexnodulemix_FD_89961 | JGI IMG/M metagenome (GOLD analysis project Ga0123340, IMG submission 89961) | Root nodule microbial communities of legume samples collected from Mexico - Siratro Mexico nodule mix | ecosystem: Host-associated > Plants > Roots > Nodule | place: Mexico: Nepantla... | reverse complement strand
TATATTACAAAAAAAATAATTTTATATATTATCTTTTCAAATTTATATATATATATATATATATATATATATGAATTATTTAAATATAAGATAATAATACTAATACAATAATTAATGTTTTCTTTTAACTTTTAAATAACAATAGAAATATATTTTTTAAAACAATATAACACTTATGAAAAAGAAACAAGAGGATAGTTAAGTGGTAAAAACATATAATCATAGAAGAGAGGGACCCACTTACGTCTCTGCCATTCGTCTTTGTATTTCTGCGTTCGTCGTCAAATTTCTTCAAAGTTTTCGCATTCAACACACAGAAAAAGAAAAGGGAGACAGAGGGAAGAGGAAGATGACGCGTGGAAAACAGAAGATCGAAGCGCAGAAGCGGAACGCAGAGAGGAATCAGAAGGCAAAGGGCTCTCAGCTGGAGGCCAGAGCCGTTGGCCTCAAAGTCATCTGCCCCATCTGCAAGGTTTCCAATTTCGCCTTCTTTCTTACAAAGAATTTCATTTTTCTTCTTGCCATTCATTCTTTTTGTTGCTATTTTCTCAGAGTCACAAAAAAATTGAATTTTGGTTCTTGGGTACCTTTGAAATTAACCCTGATTACCTGGTGTTGTTGTTGTGGTGGCTGTGTTAATTTTGAGTTCTTTCATTGAATCAGCCGATCTGGGTTGTGCTCATCACTTTTTGACTTTTTCATTATGTGGTAGTCATTGTTTGACTGATACGATTTAATCAGCTTTGGAAAGAAGGTCTTGTTGATGCAAGGGTTGCTAGGATAATTAATCTGGCTTTGAGTGATTCTATTATTAGTTTTAGTTGTGTCAATTACATAACACATGATACATGATGTTTTGTTACACTTTGTGCCTAGTTGGTTTTTTGTGGGGTTACAAACTGGTTTGTTTTTTAACAAAAAAAGATCAATGTGTGATTGGATTAATTGTGGATGAGTAAATGTAATCTTTTACAAATTAAAGCATTGAAGTTGTAGTTGCTGTATACGTAACATTCATATTTTTCATATAATAAGAATTATATCGCATAGAAATTCTATAATAAACCTAAATATAATCTATACATTCATCATAGTATTTCAAAATATTCATTTTTACTGGTATAACTCTTCTGTGAGCATAGAGAAACTTTATTTTATTTTGTGCGATATAGTTCTTATTTTATGAAAAATACAGGATATTACACCATCACTTGACTTGGAGCAAAAGAAAAGGTTATTGGGAAATGGTGTTACTTTTTCAGCGATACGCTAATAAACGAGTTTGAGATGGGTTTTAGGTTTTTTGACAAACTATTTTGTGTGCTTGGCTTTCTATTTGAAGTTAAGAGATGGCTTTATCTATAACTTTTACTGGTTATTCTTGTACATTCTTTTGTGTTTTATAGGACTTGTTAGTCTCCTTTCTTTGCACTGATTGCTTTATTCTTTCAAACAACTTCATTACCTTCTTGAAGAGAAAAATAAGTCCTATAACGAACATTGAAGTTTATAGAAGAGAAAAATAAGTCCTATAACGAACATTGAAGTTTATAGTGGTGTCGGTGCTTCCTACTTACATCTATAATTGCTTCTGAAAGTACATGATATTGATTCAAATTATGATCCCACCGAGTTTGAGTTTGAATTCATGTGCTTTTATCTGATCCGTAGTGAAGTGAATTTCATATGTTGGTTCTGGTGTTGGTGCAGGTCAAATGGTTCATATAAACTATTGTATTACAGTTTGAGTCTTAACTGTCTTCATTCTTTGGTAGTGTGTGATATTGAAATTGACCTGGTTTTGAGGAGATGGTTGATACACCTGACAGTTTACTCTTCTTCTTGTTAGCGCTTCTTAGATGTATGGGTTTGCAAACAAAACTTATCACTAGGAAATAGAATTTATGCATGAAATGTAGCCTACACAAAGTTTAAAAAAAAAGGAAATTTTTGAGAAAATAATGTTGTGGGAAAGATCTCTTTGTATAAGTGGTTGAATGTGTATGTATTTATACTATTATTAATGAAGTGCCTTGTCATATTTTTGGATAAGAACTTTGAATATCATTGGAAATTCTAAGTTTATGAAACTTACATTACAATAGAGGCTAAGTCTTTACATCTTGTCTTAAGCCTTTAAGGTATGTACTTGACCTAAGAGAGGATATCTAGGTAATGCTAAAATTATTGTGAATGAGTTGTTGAAGTGTACACGTCTTTGGTGAATAGGATAGTTCCTTAGCAGCAATCCCTGTCTATGTTTGACCTTGCTAATTAGTAAAAAAAAAAAAAACAAAAAATTATGTGGGTTGAAGAACATTTTTGGAATTGGAATTAATAACTAACTAATCTCAATTGCGTTATCTTTTTAATATCATCATTCCTTCAGTTTGACTAATAGACTATAGCTCTAATCATTACATCTGGCGTTGATGATTCAGTTAGGGTGACAAAGATACTATAGTTAAATTGGTTGATGGGCACATTCAATTTTAACACTTTGGAATTTTTCTTGTGTAATTATGTTTCTGAATATCTTGTATCATGATACCGTTGAACATTATTTTCAGGCCCAACTTGCAAATCAAAACCAACTTGTTGATCACTATGGCTCCAAACATCCGAAGGAGAAACCCCCTGCAGAGTCAAGCTAGAGATATTTTGAGCACATGGTACGAAAGGTCCAAAGGAAAACACAATCTCTAGGTGTACCTTCGTGCTTTTAATGTAATCCCCTGCTTACGATTCAGGTTGCAACATGTTTAAATTTAATCATGTTAATGTGCATTAGTGTGAGATCAGAAAGGATTATGAAAACTGCGTCTATCATTATAACAATATTATCATGTTGCACCAGTGTTCACTAACTTGGGGTGTTCATATTGTTTGATGCCAAGGTGGAACGGATGGAGCTATTAAAAAATTTCTACATTTTAAGGTTTATTTTCCATTTTGTTACAGGTGTTTGTAAACTGAACAATCCAACATAAACCACCAATGTTAACCAAAAGAAGACTGAAGTACTTCATAATGTTGATGTGGATTGGATAACAAGTTAAGATGAGGTGTAATAAGAGGTGGAAAATGGTATAAATCTCATTTATTGTAAATGTCATTAAATGTAGATCTTTGATGGCTGGCCAAATTAAAATATTGGAGTAAATTATAATTCTAAAGAAAAAAGGAGTCCATGAGTTATTTTTTTAAAGATTTCCAAAATCCAAATGCAGATATAGTAGATGCAATAGTATATGAGAAAGTAGGACAAGAACAAACTAACAAATGTTGGTGTCATACATGGTAGACATATCAGAAGAATGACAATGATTCAATCTTACCTCATGTCTTCAAGATAAGGTTTATTTTAATGCAGGAGACTATTTAATCATGATAGACGTTGATGTAAGCTCCAGTCCAAATTTTAAGAGTATATAATGTTCATCCTATCAATTATTGTTGGATTATTGGACTGTTAATGATATCACTAAATTAAAATATATAAATAAGAGATAAACTTCATCTTATAATTCTGTTTTACAAGGTTTTAAGCTAGATATAAAAGCAAATCCTAAGCCCATGTAATGTAAGACTATTACCAAAATCATCTCATAGCTTTTCTTTCCCTTCAACTTCAAACTCCTAAGAAAGCATACCCTAAGATTTAGCACAAGAGACACTGTAATAGTCCAAGAGGACATTCATTTGGTGGGGAAGAAGATGGGACGGATACAAAGTATAAAAGGGCATTTGTTAACGGACGATGTAACGAAAATGCAGATAGCTTTTCAATTGGATTACACAAGAATACATGACTCAACATTAATACAGGATCCTATTTTCTTGTAGACGTGCAAATTTTGATGAAGGTTTGACGGTGTTGTGTGTTTCAGAGAGTTTGTGTTTAAGAATGTTTGGCCAGTTATTGATAATGACTTCATTTACAACAATCAATCTCAGTTTTTTCAAAAAAAAAAAAAAAAATGGCACCTAAAAGCCTTAGCTGAGGAAACTACGTGAAACGCCATATCTGTGTAGTAGTGTCCCTGAATTACATAAAAATACAGGTTAATAAAATTCAACATAATGATTGAGTTCATTCTCTTTCCCTCTCCAGAGTTGCTATAAAAACACCTATAGATTACACATGCTATATATTAATTAAAATTTGATCTAAGTTGCTCTAAGAAAAACTAACATCACAATTCTCTTTAAATTTCCAACACTACTAAAGATTCCATTCTAATAGTATTTTTCATTACAGTAAACATTCTGATGATCATCTTCCAACATCTTTAATCTACAAATACCCTTCAATAAATTAACAAATATCAAAATAGTCAACACTAAACTGATACTGTCAGAACTGGCACCTTCAATTCTTTTCACAGCACACTGCAGCGCATAAAGCAATGATGAACAATACAAATCTAGACGGCTGTTACGGACAACGTTATCCAACACCAAAGCTTAGGAGGTAGTATTGTTAAACATTGAAAGCTAAAAACATATACATTTTCATGATCATGATGTTAAAATTTCATCTCATCTCAATCACATCGGGATAATTCCATAGGAAGAAAAATAAAATTTATCAACTATTATACAAACTTGTAAACAATACCTGTTTTTAGTTACATGTCCCAGAAAGTAATGCCAAACAGAAGTATCCCTAAATGATAGTTCATAAAAAAACTTTCTGTATCAATTTTCAAGAGAAAATGTTCATATACCCCTATAAATACTCCTTCCATCATCCAGATTCTCCTTTCTAAAATTCTCCTTAATCAAAGCTACTGTAAAATTTGGTCCATTCTGTGCTATACTTAGAATCATATATAAAAAGAAACAGCATAGTAATCAGTCACAAGGAACCCAAGCCATTTGCTTCAGTTAGTTAGATTCATTAATGAGTTTGTTCAAAAGGGTCGTCAATAAGGCATCCCTTTTTTCCGCCCTACTCTCTTCTCTCATTCTCCTCTGTTCTTCTCTCTCCCTCCATGTCTGCTCAATAATTAATCTCTCCCGCTCAAGCTTCTCCATGGACTGCCTCCATTCCTGTTCAAACAACTGTCTTTCATGAGCTCGTCTCTCCATCATCTCCCTCCACTGCATCTCCATCCTTAGCTGGTGCTGGAAAAATTCCTTTAGCATTTCCTGAATACTACTAGTACTACTACTGACACCCTGCAATGAATTGTTGGCCCTTGAAGAAGACTTATCCGTTCCAACTTTGTCAACTTTCCTTTTGCGGGTATTGCTTCTAGAAGGTTTTTCCTCTTCGCTGTCATATTCAACCTCTTCGTCATCTTCTGAGAGTTCTTCTGAAGATCGGTCTCCACTTGATCTTTTCACTCCTTTCTTGGCTTGAGCTGAGCGAGTTTCAGATTCAAGAAGTGATCGTTGCATATTATGTGCCCTTTGGGTAAAGACCGCATGCAATTCTTCAAAAAATGGACATTGTCTGCTATGCTCAGGGTCAGATGTCTCTTTTCCCTGCAAAAGTATTGCCACATAATTTACTGAGTAAATTAAACACTTCCATCTTTGAGATATGTCTTTTCTGCATTTTCAAACAAAAAAATTTGCACCAACGCAAATCAAAATAAAGTCACTCAACCATACATACAAACTCCCTATAGGAGTTTTTTCCACATGACCACAGTAAGAGTGGGGTTTCTTAAAATTTGACCTATAGCATATTTACACTTGTATTTCACTGGCTCATATTCCAAACCACTGATTACTGGGAAGCAATAAATTGTAGCTTTGAAATAAACACGGGTCAATTCAGCCAGAAAAACAAGCATGCTGCTAAACTCTAGCAAGCACATTGCTCACCCTATAACCACATAAGTCGTGAATTACATGATCAAGAGCGGTTATGATCATACCAAAAGCTTAAACTGTTAGCAAAGACTCAACTCTCAACATATAATGCCCTGCATCAAACACGGTCCATTGGATATGGGCCATTCAGTTGAATCTAAGCCACGAACCCTACATATTCCCCTCCGACCCTTTGAGCATATGAACAAAGCTTCATATAGATGAACTTAAACAATTCAATGGATCACACTTAGTTGTCACAAACATCACAGAGTTGTCATAATAAACATATATTTACTTTTTCTTCCATTTTCCTTCTTCATGTCTATCTCATCTTTTCCTATCACATTTTATCATGTCTGAAATAATTCAAAATGAATGTCACATTATATCGCTCATTACTCCAGTTGGCAGCAAAACAGTCAAACTGAACATCAACAAAAAGATTCAACGAGATAACAGCAATGCCAAACTCTGCTCCAATATCATGAACAATGAAAACGCCACAAATAAACAAACGAAATCGCCAACAGACGCAAAATCAGTAAGAAATAGAAAGAGATAAATACCTTATAGCGATTAACGAGGTTCTTCCACTTGCATTTGCACTGTTCAGGGCTCCTCCTGAACCCTCTCTCCCTCATCTTCGAACTCACTACTTCCCAAAGCGTCTTGTTCCGCTTCGACGCAGTGAAGTCCCTCTCCAACTCCGCGCGTATCGCTATGAACTCCCGCGTCTCCTGCTGGCTCCACTGCGGCTGCGCCGGTCCCCTCTCCTCCCTCACCGCCGCCGACACCTCTCCGGACATCACCAACGGCGTGGCCGGATTCAGCAGCGACGGCGTCACCATGCCAAGCCGCGCCGCTAGCGCGTCCTCCCCTCCGCCACCGAACATTGAACTCTTCGCCACCGCAACGTGGCTTCAATGCAAAAATCGTGATTAGGGTTTTGGAAATGCGAAAACTGAAAAACGGAAGTGGTGCACTGGAGCTGGTGGAAGCCTCTGAAAAAATATCCTTTTTGTTTTTCGTTCTTTTTTCAATTTACTTTTCGGTTTTCCGAGTTTGCTTTGTGGACAAGACAGGAATCGTTGACTATCTCTACCTACGTGTGAAAATCTGCCTCCTCCAAACGGTAACGTTGTTTCCCGCTTTTACGCTTTTGCCCCTTCATTTAATTCACGCCGTTTCCCGTTCTCCGTCGTCGGTGTAAGAGTTACGCCGTTTCTGGGTGGATGCACCTGAACTTGGAATTAACCAAATTAAAAATAATACTTAAAAGAAACTGTCTTCTTTATTTACTGCTTTAATTTAAATCTATTTACATATTTGACTCTAATTTAATATACTTTAATATTTTGAACTATTTTATCTGCACTGATACACTGTATTCTGGTATTTAAAGAAGTTGAAATTTTGGAAGTGATGATGTAAGGTTGGAAACTGAGTTTTCCTCTTTGTCAGAATATGTGCTATGACCGGCAACTACTGATTTTTCTTTGTTACTAGAATGTTCTCAAAGGGAAGACATTATTAGGGTATTAAAATTCCAATCCTGAGGGAGCTATTTATTATACACTTTGATAAATATTTTAACATGCTGATCAATTAGCAATCATTAAATTGGAATTTTATTACAAATTTAATTTGTAATTTGTTTACTTTTGCTTAGAGTTAATTCAATTTGGGCTTGAGGCCCAACTTAACTGATGGGCTTCCTTGTTTGTTTAAGATTATTATTGGACGGGTTCTTCCTCCACCTCAATATCATCTTTCTCCACCTCCATAATCTTTAGTATTTCATGTTTAGACATAAGTGAAAGATAAAAAATTCATTTGTCTATATATTTATGATTTTTTTTATCCGTAAATGATATATACTTACAAATTTCTCAAGTCATAAACTTTTCATTAGTAAGTATTCAGTTACAGATTACACAAATCGTAAGGAAGAATTTTTTTCAAAAGATTTATGGATTATACAGTGCGTAGGTTTAAAATGAGGTTATCATGAATTATGAATTGTGTAATCTGTAATTAATTTGAAAATCATAAAAGTTTACGAATTATACAATTTATAATGGTAGAGGTGTATGAAAAAACATTGCAAATCATAGCATATGTAAGTGTTGATAAATTACAAACTATACAATATGTAATGCATTTTTGAAAACATCTACAATTTACGGGTTTTACAATCCATAAGTATTGAATTTTTTCAATTACTTGTGAATTGCACAATCCGTAAGTCATTATATAATTATTAATTATACAATTTTCATTAAAAAAATAAAAAATAACATTTTCACCGAAAAATCATAATTTCAATACTTGCATATTGTAAAAACCTCAAATGACTTGCAGATTACACAATCCACAAGTAAATGAGGGTAAAGGATATGATTGGTTTAAAATATATTTTTAAATAACAAAAATGTATTTTAATATTTATTATGAAAATGCAAAAAGATGTTATAAAGGTGAAGTCGTCTTCTACAATTTAAGATATGATTTAGAGTTATAAAACAAATTTATCTCGTTAATGTAACCAATAAGTCAACTTAAAACATTTATATGACATTAGGTTAGTGTGATTTTTAAACGGATTACACTTTTATTTTTTCTTTAAATTGATATTACTTTTATTTTTTAAATGATTATTATTTTTATAAAACAGGTAGTATAAATAAACTCGATTTAAACTCATTTAAATTCGGATAGACAAAAAATTATTTAATTTAATTTAGATCGCCATCTTTTAACTTAACTTATTTTTTATTTTTCAAGCTAAATCCTCAAACTAAATCTATTTGCATAGTTATGTAACAACTATCAAACAAAAAACTATAATACCACTTCATTTAATCCGGATAACCAACTAATATTTTTTCTTTTCAATGAAAAGAACTAACTAGTTTTAAACTTCTTTATTTAAAATAATTTTCATTGTTGCATGTGATCATTTATTATTTTATACATTCGCTTTTTATTTATAATTTTCTCATCTTGAAGAAATGTTTAAGTATCTTATAAGTTGGTATACATGAAAAACACTTTGCTCACCTTATCGAGTCTACCTTAATAAGGTGAACTTATTGAGTGATAAATTAAGCTTAAGGAAGACAAACTTATTTTATGTGATAAATTAAGATAATAAATGATATCATTTAAATCAACTTTTTGTTACCCATTTATTTGAATATTCTCATAATTTAAGACTACTAAAATTTGTCAACCTGGATTAATATGTTGCCACCTGGAAGGTCCTTGATAGAGAAATCTCTTTCCATCTAAAAAAATGTAGGACTTGAAATATCCTTCTTTTAAATATATTTAAACTTATCTGGCTTGTTTTGTGTAGTGTTGTTGCAAAGTACATGATTCAGTTTTTCATTAAATAATCATTCAAACTATAATTCAGTTTTTTTTTCAAATTAAACTAGTGTTTTACCGTTCAATTTAGATAAATATTTACTGTTTTGTCGTTAGAAGTCTGTTAAACATTTTTTACAATAAAATTATAAAACATTTTTTAATAAAATTTTGACAAATAAAAAATATGTTATAAATCGTTAAGGCATAATATGTTATAATACACTAACAACCTTTAAGATAACTTGTAAGAAATATTATATTATTAATTAACTTTAAATACATAACATTATATTTAAGCATAATAGGCTGTTTTATTTGATTTGTTTTAGTTTTTGATTCTTAATTTGAAATGAATAAAACTGCTCGGTTAAGGGAAAAGATATATCCATTTATTTTAAATTCAGTTGTAATTGATTTTCATCAAACACTCCTAATCTTTGTATTAATGATATTCTCAACAAGATTAGGATAAACAGAATCGTGGATCCATCAAAGAAACCTATTTTGTTTTTTTTTGTTTTTTTCTCGTTTATCTGCTCCAAGTTGTGTATCTTTAAAAATATTTATAAATGATAGTAAATTAATTGATCAGTTTTTAAAAATAAATATTTAATTATAATTTTAGTTCGTTTTCAACTATTTTTTCAATATTTTTAGTCTTTTAATTTTTAATTATAATGTTATCTTTAAATACGAAAACGGGAAAAAGAGTTTGCCCTATTCCGCTAGCGAGAGATTGATTCTTCGGTGCGTTTCTTCTGCTAGGGTTTCACCATCTTCATCAGGTTCACAGCATCTTCATCTTTATCTTCATCATTCCAATGAAACCAGGTTTTATTTGATTCCTATTCATCTTCATCTTCTTCTTCTCCACCCTCTCCCAACCTTCAACAAGTTATGATCATTACCATGAACTCCGTCTTCGCTGCGCATAACCTTCGCGTTTTCGGTCCCGGCTTGAATCCCTTCGCCCCCTATTGCATTGCCAATCACTCCCTCCGCGCTCGCTAAACAATTCCCCTCTTTTTTCCCGCGTGTTATCTCGATTCCCCTTTTTCCCACTCCGAACATGTAAATTTGGAGCGCGCTGTCCCAGATTCGCTCTCTCTATTTTGGGGGTTTGGTTAAGCGTCGTTGTTTTAATTTTTTTTTGTCGTCGTTTTCGCGCCGGTGGTTGGTTGGTTGGTGAGAAAGGAAAAGACATGCTCGAGGAACAACCTGTTTTGTTCAGGAGGAGCCCTTCCCGGAGGCGCTTGAGACCTGGGTTTGATACCGATGATAGAGGCTGGACCTCGCTTCATGTTTTCGCTCGGAAAGGCGATCTCAAATTGGTAATATGATTTTCATATCCGACTTATGTTTTTTATTTCTGAATTTTGTGGTTAGAATGGGAAGGAGGGGTGCTGTTTGTTAGGGAAGTTGTTATTTGAGGCTTTGAATTGGGAAAAAAATGTTATGGTTGCACTTGGGTTATTGGTTTATTGAATTTGAATTTAGGTCCTTTATGCTTGTGTGTGTTTGAAGGGGTTTCATTGGGTTTGAGTGGCTTTGCCTTTCTGCTTGTGTGTGTTTGGAGCTTTCAATTTTGTTATCCTTGTTAGGGTCCTGTCATGTGTTTGCTATAGGCTGATGTCCATGCCCGAATCAGTGAGAAAACGACCGTGATAGAACTTGCACAATCTTCCTCATCTTACTTTGACCCAAAATACATCTTTTAACAGAAGGGTGCTTTTATTTCGAAGTTGCCAAAAATGTTGTGGAATTTGAATAATTTTCCATTTAAATTTACTATGGAGGGGTGACGAACTATTAACTCTACTTTTGGAGTATATTCATAGACCATTTGCTAATTTTGAAATCAAATTATCCCTGTGGGGTTACGAAACCTAATCTCATTGCACCCAAGGCTGTCTGTGATTTCTAACAGTGCTATTAATAACTGCTGATTTATAATGAATTAGGTTTGGTTCTTGATACAAACCACCTATAACAGCTTCGACTAATGACAATTGCCTTTTAATACGTTCTTTATTCCTTAAAGATATTCTGTGAGGACTATTTTTCATTATCATTTTAAATCCCTTTTTTTCTTATGGTGTTGCTGAACAGGTTAAAAAGCTTCTCGATGAAGGAATGAATGTCAATGTGTCTGCATGGGGCCCTAAATCAAAAGGGGTGACCCCTCTCCACCTCGCTGCGGAAGGTGGTCACATTGGAGTGATGGATGTACTACTTGAGCGTGGTGCTGACATTGATGCCAGAACCAAGGGTGCTTGTGGCTGTAAGTGATTTATTCTTGCCGTTTAGATTTGAGGCCTGGTTTTTTTTGCCTAAGAACTACTTTGAAGTGAAAAAAGGATTTCCGATTTTATGACAGCTTTTTGATAATTTTATAATTTTTTAAGCTTAAAGTGTTGCTATTTGGTTAAATTTCCTGGATAGTGTGTGATGGAAAGCCTGTTTATTTATATTTTTAAAATCTTTTTTACGGAGAAGAGGAAGTCAAGATAAGTTGGGTAAAAATTACTGTAATAGTACAATGTCTATGCAGATTCAAAATGTGAAATATTTACATTGATGAGTATGTTCTTCTCTCGAACCAGGGACACCGCTCCACATTGCAGCCAAAGAAAGGAGAAGGGATGCTGTGAAATTCTTGATAGAGAATGGAGCCTTTTTGCCACCTGATATCAATGATAGCAGATTTAACCCTCCACTTCATTACTGTCCAGGACTAGAATGGGCCTATGAGGAGATGAAGCGACATCGACAGCTGGACTTATCTGCTGGAGACACATCGTACAGCTCAGAAAGCTAATTAACTTTTCAGGGATTTGGTTGGTGTTTGATAGTGTTTTCGGATGCCCGTCAAAGGAGATCAATGCAATGCGTCTCAGATTTGAAGCTTAGTCCCTTCTATAAATTTGGCATGAGAATTTGTTAAATGTGTGCTTTAAAGAAGCGTATTAAGACATGCATTGGATCAGTGTTGTGGTAATAAATGTAGAATGAAATAAAACAACATGCTGCATGAGTTGCTTAATGTATGGAGGTGAGCCACTTACTGTTTTATGTGGTTGGAACAGTTCTGTATGATTGCTGATTTGATAATGTTGTGTTGTTGATGCTGTCATTTACGTGTTGTAGTGTCGTAGGCACCCACACAATGCCTTTCACTCAAATTTCAGCTTTGAAAGTATTTATTACTTTTGTCATGTTGTGTTATGTTTCCTGTGAACAATATTTTTTTTCTAAAGTTCAGATTTCTTTTCTCTTATCTTTGTCTGGTTTTATTGAGTTATTTCGTGAAAAAGGAGTTTTTTTTAATAAAAAAATTGACATTTTAAAAATTTTAGCTATGTTAGTGAATTGAAAGATAATTACTATGGTTTCAAATGTTTGCATAAAAGATGAGAAAAATACACCATTTTTTTAAAAATAAGTTCGAAAAAAAAAAATAAAGTGAAGCAATATTTACAATGAATAAAAAATTATGGCCTACCTCCTTCTTTGCATGCAAAGAGAAGTAATAAAAATAGGTGAACGGTTACTTCGTTTTAATTCTTTATTCATATATTTGGGTTTTATATTAAAATAGAAAGGGTGGGTATAATATTTACTTTTGTTTTTGTGTTTTTATTTTTGTTGAAACAATGCTTTAGCTTTTTGGATAAAAAAATGAAAAATAATTAAAATGGATTTGAATCATCTCCTATTTACAATAAACAGAAGAACTTGTGTTAGATAGATCATAGCCGGTTATTGTGTTTCTTTTTACTTAATATACACTATTGAAATAAAAACTAATCAACCAATTATCCCACTAAATTAGACATTTATGGTTTTCATTGCTTTTTATTGTTTTTTTGGTTTTGGTCTTAATCTCTAAATTTAATAATAACCTTAATGAGTGATTATGATTACTGAACAGGATTATCCATCCAATTCAAATGAAATTTGAATAAGCCTCTTTTAGACATAAATTCAGCACGTCATGCCTAGAAACAACAAATGATAAAGTGATACATATAAAATTTAAAATAAGAAATTGTAGTTTTATTTTTATGCAGAAGGTGTGGAACGTCAAATGTACCAATCAATTTGTTGATTTGAATGCACAAGAGTTTAGTTCTTGAGAAATTTGTTGCGGAATATCTATCATTAGATAGCTTTATAAAAAAATTGGTAATTGGATGGCATCAAAAAAAGAAGAATGTGTTGTTCCTTCTGCTTACCATCATTAAAACTGAAGTCAATTCAAAAGAAGCCAATTGCCAAATGTACATGTCAGGAAAATAAATCCAAGAAATCATGAATTCATGTTGAACATTAAAAAGAGTGGAAGGTTCTATAGGAGACTTTTATATAATAAATAAATGCAAGATAAAAGAAGTTCTTCCTCAAAATGATAAAGTATTACACAATGGTAACATAAACTCTTATTCATATATTCAGAGGTCAAATTCACACAAACACACATAAATATGACAATTCCTTACCCCAAAGATTACACAGCAACACGAAAATTACTGTCGTCGTGAAAATTCAGGATAATAATAACATGAAAGCATATAAATTTAGACCCTGAATATTAAAAACTCAAGGATCCCCGAAAATATAAAATCAAATACAAATGTGGTTTGGTGAACATAACTTTAGTCTGAAAAGCATTAGAATTGTCACCTAGATTCTTCTCAGAAAAAGATGGATATTGAAGTTCCTGGAACTTACTCAGACTAGGAACTTTTACTGTTAAATTGTTATGATCAGTATTATAATTATCTCACAATTCCTCAAAACTGTGTAAAAGTATTTTTTTATATAAGAATTCTCACCTTCTTCAATTGGTGCACTTATAACATGGTTTATTAATGCCAGTTTGATTGAAGGAAAAAAGTTAGAAAATAGACACAAATATGATTTATTATTCTTGTTAAAAAAATAAAAAAAAATGACCGGTAAATGCATTTTCTTAGTCTCTCTCTTCTCTTTTTTTCTATATTTTTTCAGGCCAAACACTTTTATTTATATCACATTTCTCATTTATTTGTATGGATCGCTTTATTTGTTCTTTTCTATTTATTCTTTTTTCTTTTCAAAACTACCAACAAATTTTTTTCTTGCATGATGCATTATTTAATTAATATGGATTTTATAGGTTGTGTATGCAAAATGTTGCACAAGGAAGTCAATTGTTCTAATAGTAAAAGCACATAACAAGTCGAGCTAAATTTAAGAACCGTGAAACAATTCCCATAGACTTTTTTGGTACTGCACCCTCGATATTACTAGTTGCACTCCCGTACCAACACCCACCACCGCGGCTGTCAACATTCTGGACCATCATTGTACCTCTGTTCTCCAAGCATTTTTTGAGAGAAAGAAGAAGAAGGAAGAGCTAGTTTTAGAAAAAAGAAAAACGTTCCAAAAAGGTCATTATAAAAGCTATGAGATATCTTTCAAAAGATTTGATCTGAAAAGTTTATTTTATGTCTTGGAATGTTTATTTCGAAAATTTTGTTCTAAAAAACTTATTTTAAAATATATTCATGTGTTTTGAAAAGTAAGTTTCAGAATTATTTTTTTCAAAAAAGTCTATGAAAATATTGTTTAAATGATATTTTAGAAAAGTTAAATAGCTCGTTCTAAAAGATATCCAAAATTTATAAATTAGGGAGGTGCAAATAGAAATTATGGGGTGCCTTCCCATAACTCAGTTCAAATCAACTATTGGGTCTTCTTCATGACCGTTCATATCAATGAATGAAGGACATTCTTAGTTATGGATTTTAGTAAGGCAAAAGTTTCCTATACCCTATCATTTTTGACATGTAACCCCATCAATTTCTATCCTTTAATTTATATATTTTAGAAATAAGTTTTAGAATATATTTTTCAAAAATAGATTCTTAAAAATACCTTTTAAAAAATATAAAATTTATATTTTAGAATATATTTTAAAATTTATTTTAAGAAAATAT
>Ga0123340_1003234_pt1 | contig 15183 bp, 8 predicted proteins | sample SirMexnodulemix_FD_89961 | JGI IMG/M metagenome (GOLD analysis project Ga0123340, IMG submission 89961) | Root nodule microbial communities of legume samples collected from Mexico - Siratro Mexico nodule mix | ecosystem: Host-associated > Plants > Roots > Nodule | place: Mexico: Nepantla... | reverse complement strand
TATATATATATATATATATTTACTTTAAGAAAAAGTTAAAGGATAGAAGTTTGGAGGAAACTTCATCCTTAAAACATTCCTCAGTGCATGCAATGCAAGGAAATTTAATGTAGACAAACACAAGTGTTCTTTTTAAGACTTTTGAATTTGAAAATTTGACATGTTTTTTATAAATTGGCCTACTTGCATTAAAGTGGGGTCATGTATAGCATTGTAAAATCAATAATGAAGAAATATGGGAAAAGTCATAAGTAATGGATAAATTTATATAGCATATCAAAATTTCATCTTCTACCCAAAAATTTTAAGAGGAAGATTTTATAAGATTTTTTTATATATTATTTATTTTGATTATTTTTATAAGCAGAGTCACTTTCAATTTACACTTGAAGAGTTTTCTCTTAAAGAGTCTTTTTCACAATGATATTATCATATAAAAATATTTCTTAATCATAAATACTTTTAATAACGAGTCTTGTACTAATGTTTATTACAACCAATTACACACTTGTATAGAACTTCGACTAAGAAGACTCTTTGTACATGTATCCACAAACAGAGGAATTGACTACGTATCCTATATTATACTCCAAATTAACTACCAAATAATGATTTGATACCAATTATAGATTTTTCCATAAAAATATAAGAGAAATTTTACACCAATAAATTTAAGTACTTGCTAAAGAAAAGACAACATTTCACAATACATAGCCTAAAGCATATGAGTCCATTAATTATAACTGCTTCGTTTAACGTAAGGAACTCTATAATTTAACGTTAAATTATTTGAAGAAACTCTATTTTTACGTATTTTCATTACTTATATCTTTTTTCAGAGAAACCTCCTCAATATGAGGTGAGGAAACTATACTACTGCAATCAACTATATTATTTATATTTGTTATATTAGTTTTTTTTCCTTTGCTTATGTTATAATAATTTTCCATCTTTTTCAGGTTGTTATATGTTTTTCATATGTTTTATCTAAGATAATATATTGTTGTGTTAATAGTTTATTAGAGCTATCTTAAAAATAATGTGATTTTTTTTGTTTTACTTTTACATATAAATAAAATAAGAATAAGTTAGATTTTATCTATTAGACTCAATGTATAAGATGATAGGAGACTACAATTTTCAATCATTATGGCATTTTTTTTTAGTATTGCAAAGTACACTTTGTTTAGTATTAGATTTGGGAAAGTGTTCCTCACATTTGATGTTATTACATATCAATATTATTAAATAAAATAATAAAATTATTGGTAGAATTAAATTTGCATATTTATTAAACATTGAGGAATTAAAATCATTAAAAATAATTAGAGGCACCAATTTCAATATTTACCAAAACTGAAGGTATCAAAAACTTATTTAATCCAATTCTAATAATAGGATTAATTATAACTTTTAAACTTAAATATCTTTTTAATATATGTAAAGTTAATGAATTTTTATTTTGATCCCTATAAATTTTTCTATTTTTTATCCTTATAAAATTTTAAATCACGTCTTTTAGTACTTTGTAGATTTTGTTTTTAAATCCTATAAAAATAAATTTTTTAGTTTTTTCTCTCGACAGTTTTAAATTCTTTTTCCAACTCTTAGTATTTATTTTAAGATAGTTGAATGGAATTTATTTTATGGATATTAAGATTCTTTTAGATGACATGTATCCACATTATGTTATAAAATTGATATTCGTCGTTTAGAATGGTGATTTAACCTTTTATTCCATATATAATTAGCTACCTGCTATTATATAATACTAGAGTTTAGAATTGTAAATTTTCAATTTTTGAGGAACTAAAAATAAAGAAAGTTTTTAACAAAAATCAAAATTAAAACTCATTCATTTAACAAGAAATAAAAGCATATCTCAACCTAATTATTTTCATATGTGATAATTCTCTCTCAACTTTGCTGGGGTAATTATTTTTATTTCAAAAATTAAAAAATAATCTCTATTAAAAACTAATTTTGAAGTATTGAGATCCAATTAAATGACTTGCCTCTCCAACTGTACATGAATGAGACTTCTCATTGCATGTTTGAAGGAAAATTTTCATTTCCTAAGCATTGTAAACACAAATTTAGTTTTCCAAGACAGTGTTTGTTTGTTTGTGCATTTATGAAGCTTAATAACGCCAATTTAAATCTTCCCTCCTTTCCACATTTCTGCATTGGTTGGACTGCAGTGGCAAAGGAAAATATGAATCGACCATGCCAATTTGATGCTTTCATTCAACACCATCTACACTGTCATTCCTTTTCGGATGGTGAAATGTGAAACACTGTAAATACAAAATATTAATCCATTTGTGCTTCTTAAAATACCAATGAAATTTAAGATAAAGTTAAACAAATTGAACTGCATTTATTTTGTTTTGAAAACAAGCAATAGCTGTAATCAATCAATACAAACCACAAACATCCACCATCTAGTTTTTTATGTTTTCCTTATATTTACATTTATGAACAGAAACTAGCTCATTCATTTCTAGATTGAATTCTAGTTTCAGAATATGCTTGACAATTCCGAAACCTGAAAAGAAATGGTATTCTGCTATATAAGTGAGTAAAACATCTACATAGAGGTCATATCAAGTGCTAGACATGACAACTTTCCAAAAGCTTCATGCTCTTGCCATCTTTCGTCTACTCTTGCTATCTTTGCTTCCATTGAGAATAGCTTCATCACCAAGAGCAGAAGCTGAAGCCCTTGTGAAATGGAAAAACAGTCTATCTCCACCTCTTCCTCCTTCTCTAAACTCATGGTCCCTCACCAACCTTCCCAACCTTTGCATGTGGGATGCCATTGTTTGTGACAACACCAACACAACAGTCTCTGAGATAAACTTGTCTGGTGCCTATCTCACTGGGACTCTCTCTGCCTTGGATTTTGCTTCCCTCCCTAACCTCACCAAACTCAACCTCAATGCCAACAATTTTGAGGGGTCAATACCATCAGCAATTGGTAAACTCTCCAAGCTCACACTGTTGGACTTGGGGAACAACTTCCTTGAAGACACACTGCCTTATGAGCTAGGGCAGCTAAGGGAGCTTCAATATCTCAGTCTTTGCAGCAACAATCTCAATGGCACCATTCCTTATCAGATCATGAATCTCCCTAAGGTATGGTACATGGACCTTGGATCAAACTACTTTATAACTCCTCCTGATTGGTCCCAATATTCATGCATGCCTTCCTTGACACGCCTTGATTTACATCTAAATCCATTCTTGACTGGTGAATTCCCAAGTTTCATACTTGAGTGCCATAACTTGACATACCTTGACATCTCTCAGAATGGACGGAGTGGTACTATACCAGAATCCTTGTATAGCAATTTGGGCAAGCTAGAATACCTAAACCTCACCAACTCTGGGTTTGAAGGAAAACTGTCACCCAACTTGTCCATGCTTTCTAATCTCAAAGAGCTTCGTATAGGTAATAACAAGTTTAATGGTCCTGTTCCCACTGAGATAGGATTCATATCTGGGCTTCAAGTTCTTGAACTAAATAACATTTCTGCCCATGGGAAAATTCCTTCTTCAATAGGCCAACTCAGGGAGCTATGGCGTCTTGATCTTAGTATGAATTCTTTTAACTCTACAATCCCTATTGAGCTTGGCCTATGCACGAATCTATCATTCTTGAGTTTAGCAGGGAATGATTTGACTGGTCCTTTGCCCTTGTCATTAGCTAGTTTGTCTAGAATATCAGAATTGGGGATATCAGGTAATTCCTTTTCTGGTGAACTTTCTGCTTCACTCATCTCTAACTGGATCCAGTTGGTCTCGTTGCAAATCCAAAACAATAACTTTACAGGAAGCCTTCCTCCACATATTGGCCTGTTGAAAAAAATTAACTTCCTCTATCTGTACAATAATCACTTCTCTGGTCCCATTCCTGTAGAGATTGGCAACCTGAGGGAAATGACACAGTTAGACCTTTCACGAAACCAATTCTCTGGCCCAATTCCATCCACTCTTTGGAATCTGACAAACATTCAAGTCATGAATCTTTTCTTCAATGAGCTCTCTGGAACCATTCCCGTGGATATTGGAAACTTGACCTCACTGGAAATCTTTGATGTCAACAACAATAACTTGTATGGGGAGGTGCCAGAAACCATTGCTCAACTAACTGCTTTAAGAAATTTTTCTGTGTTCAGCAATAACTTCACTGGCAGCATTTCTAAAGAATTTGGAAAGAATAATCCTTCTTTGGCTTATGTCTACCTTTCAAACAACAGTTTCTCGGGTGAACTGCCTCCTGACATATGCAGTGGGGGCAAGCTAACTGTTTTGGCAATCAATAACAACAGCTTTTCGGGGCCACTGCCAAAGTCCTTTAGAAATTGTTCATCACTTATTAGAGTTCGGCTTGATGGTAACCAGCTCACTGGAAACATCACAGACGCATTTGGGGTTCTCCCAAATCTTATATTTATCTCACTTAGTACAAATCAACTTGTTGGTGAGCTCTCCCCGGAGTGGGGTGAGTGTGCCAACTTAACCAGTATGGATATGGGAAGCAACAAACTTTCTGGAAAAATTCCTTCTGCGCTAAGTAAGTTGAGTCGATTAAGGTACCTAAGCCTTCATTCCAATGATTTCACTGGTAGTATCCCACCTGAAATGGGAAATCTAAGCCTGCTTTTCAAGTTCAATCTGAGCAGTAACCGTTTGTCAGGAGAAATCCCAAAGAGTTACGGGAGATTGGCTCAGCTAAATCTTCTTGATTTGTCAAATAACAACTTCAGTGGAAGCATTCCTAAAGAGCTTAGTGATTGTGATCGCTTACTGAGCCTGAATTTAAGCCATAACAGTCTATCTGGGGAGATACCAGATGAACTTGGCAATCTGTTCTCACTGCAAATCATGTTGGACATCAGCAGCAATTCTCTTTCTGGGCCTCTTCCCCAAAACCTTGCAAAGTTAGCATCATTGGAGATTCTCAATGTGTCACACAACCATCTATCAGGGACAATCCCACAATCATTTTCAAGCATGGTCAGCCTTCAATCTGTTGATTTTTCTTACAACAAATTGCGTGGTTCAATCCCCATTGGTCGTGTTTTCCAGACAGCGACTGCTGAAGCCTATGCTGGGAACTCAGGTTTGTGTGGTGGCATAAAAGGACTAACTTGCCCCAAATCATTTTCGCCAGACAAACCCGGAGGACTTAACAAAAAGGTTCTTCTTAGTGTTATCATACCAGTTTGTTGTATTGGGATAATTAGTATTGGAGTAATACTTCGTCGGCTGCAGGACGAAAAACACCTTGATGAAGAGTCCAAAAGCGTTGAAAAAAGTGATCAGCCTATTAGCGTGGTGTGGGGAAGAGATGGAAAATTCACATTTTCTGATCTTGTTACGGCCACGGATGACTTCAATGACAAGTACTGCATTGGAAAAGGAGGATTTGGAAGAGTTTATAGAGCACAATTACTCACAGGTCAGGTTGTTGCTGTCAAGAGGCTCAACATATCAGACTCTGATGACATTCCAGCAATGAAGCGCCAGAGCTTTTTGAATGAGATAGAATCACTTACAGGAGTGAGGCACCGCAATATAATAAAGCTTTATGGGTTCTGTTCTTGCAGGGGAGAAATGTTCTTGGTTTATGAATATGTAGACAGAGGAAGTTTGGCAAAAGTGTTTTATGAACGAAAATTGGAGCTAACGTGGGCGACAAGGCTTAAAATTGTGCAAGGAATAGCACATGCAATTTCATACCTGCACACTGATTGCTCCCCACCAATTGTGCACCGGGATGTAACACTGAATAACATACTACTAGACTCCGACTTAGAACCTCGTCTTGCAGATTTTGGCACAGCAGAGCTTCTAAGCTCAGACACTTCAACTTGGACCTCAGTTGCTGGATCCTATGGTTATATGGCTCCAGGTACATCATCTAATCAATTTAAATCCTAGTATGTACTGTATAATATGCATCACGCTTTAATACATGCTTTTAAATGTTTCCAACAATTTGAAAACATAGTATTAAATCATTTATATTTTAGACACAACACATAGTTTCTTAATAAATTGGGTATATATAACTTTTGAATCAATGTGTGACTATAGTCTTGTGTGACGTACAATGCTTAGAGTTTTATTGAGTATATGTAAATTAAAGGGTGTGATGAGACAGTGAGAAAAGTTGAAACTTGCAGAGCTAGCACAAACTATGAGAGTGACTGAGAAGTGCGACGTGTATAGTTTTGGGGTGGTGGTGATGGAGATAATGATGGGAAAGCATCCTGGAGAATTCTTGGGTACACTGTCTTCAATCAAGCATTTGTCATCAACGGAGGAGGAAGCACTGGTGCTATTGAAGGACGTGCTGGACCAAAGGCTTGCACCTCCAACAGGGCAATTAGCAGAAGCAGTAGTGTGCACAATGACCATAGCTTTGGCATGCACACGTGTAGCACCAGAGTCCAGACCCATCATGCGTGCTGTGGCACAAGAACTATCGGCTACTACTCAGGCTTATCTTTCCGAGCCATTTGGCCTCATAACCATCAACAAGCTTCGAGGGTTCCAGAAATAGTCATGTAGGACTATCACTGTGGGTGTCTGTGTTCTGTTTATCCTTTCCGCACGCAAATATTCGTAATGGATATTGGAGTTGTATTTAAAGTTGAAGTTTAGAATTAGTATGTTATGATTGGAGCAGATGAAGCAAATTTGTTTGTGTGTGTATATTTTATTCGTTCAAAAAAGAGCGCACTTTGCTTTTGTGGTGGTGTAAAATGCATCTGGCATCTGTTTCACGAAACAAGTTCCATAGAAAATAAATGAACTTTATATAGCTATTAACTTTAAACAGCACCAGTTATTGAAAGTGGGAGCTGTATGTATTAACCTGAGTACTAATAGTGTAATCTCGTTAAACCTTTGAGGAAGACGAAGAAATAGCTTCAGAAAGAAAGGTCCCCATGAACCTAGCCGAGGCTAATGGCATCAGCGATTCCAGCCACAGTTCCCACCGTCCTAAAAAAAATTGGATCAGTATAGTCTCTCTAAAAGAATATATTTTTGTGCTTCTCTTCATTAACGACGATAACATGGCTAACACACACTGCATCTCCCACGAGTCCTTTTTCGTTGGAAACATTCCCATGCCATCGGCTTTCTTCACCACCGACCCTTGAGCTACTTCCTCTATCATTTGCGTCTAAAATTCATGATCAATGGTGCCTGCTTTGTGGCATCGCGAGGGGATGCACTTGCTTCATTGATGAGCTAGCAGTTGCAATTATATTTATATTTTATAGGGTCTAAATTAATACGAATTTTGTTTTGTTTTGTGTTCTATTAATTTCCCTATTTTACAAGGATTGAAAGCATAATTTATCCCTACAGATTGCTTAAAATAAACAGTTGATACAGGAGATGTATTTGATAAGATGCTGTCCTAGTTCATTCCTCTCTTATGATCAGAGATGTAGCCATTATCTGTACTGTACACTAGAATCTCATCCTAACCAGGATGCTAAATAAGAAGTTTGAAGAACGTCATGATCAAAAATTTGACTCATCACTTTTGAAACAAAATGACAGATGCACATGCAAGTCCTCATTGAACACAACTGGACAGGGGGACTCAAGTTATGGAGCTCTAGACATCAATCTAACAAGTCTTACTAAATAAAAATATTTAATGAATCAGTATCGTCTTGTCAGTTCAATGCTGATTCAGTAGATCATATGGCTTAATCCTCAGTCCTTTGACGCTTTGGGGCTTGAGAACTATCTTCACTAGCATGTTGCTTAGGATTCTCAGAAGCTTTACATTCAGGAGGATCCAGCTTCTCATCCACTTTTGATGAGCTTTCCTCAACTGTGGTATTGCCATTGGCTTGATCAGGTCCTGACTTGCAAAGGTCCACTTTGACGGTTTCGGAATCAGTTTTGGCTGTAGAATCTTTCACGGCATCAGAAGAAACTCCCGATGGACTCTCAACGGCAGACGGTGATGCTTTAAATGTTTCGATGCCAGATTTGCACTGTTTCTCAAACATCATCTGGAGGTACCTTCCTTGTTCTTCTATTCGCAACTGCAGGTTTCTTTGAATCTAACATAAAAAGAGAGAAGTGTATCAAGATCTTACCATGGGAAAAAGGATATTAGAACAAAAGTCCCATACCCCAAAATTCTATTAGGCATAACCTATGAGCCAAATAATATAATAGAAAATACTTTCATGCTTACAAGAAAAAAACAAAGGTTCTCACCATCATAGTCAGGGATATCTGTAGTCTGCGTGGCTTATATGGTAATCATATTCTTTTATGCCTCTCAAAATCAAAAGGGTAAAGAGATCAAGAAAAAACAGAGCTAAAAAGAACGTTTGCATGACTCGTCAGTTCAATGAACATGCTCCGTTTAGGGTTTATGGTTTAGGCAACTAGTTTGTGGCAGTAAGCCAGTTGGTGTTAGGTAGATAATCAATAATAGTGGTTCGTTATGTTAGTCTAATCATTACAATATGTTGACAGGCGTGCAACTTGATCAGGCCCATTGACAGTGAGTTTATGTTAGTAGACCAATAGCTGTAAATAAGTTAGAAGATGGGTAGAGAGGGATTTCGTCTTTTCAATTGAGCAGAGTTGGGGCCTACGGTTATTGCTGTGGTAAAGACTCTCTAAGTTCTGCAGTGTCTAATATTTTCAGTAAATTGGGAATCTCTAGTAAAGGAAGTTTTCTTAGTATTTCTGATACAATTTTGATTATCTGGTATCAAAGCTGGTTGTCAGTATCTCTGGAAAAACAACCTACAAAGGGTTTTGCAGTGGAGAGTTCTAACCAACGAAAAAGTTCAATGAAGAATTACCGGCTAAAGTTTCACAGAATGAAAGTCACCAAAAGGTCAGCTTTCAGGGAATAGTGTTTTGATAAGGGCTTAGGTATTATGAGGGTTTCTAAGTTCAACACCAAATAGTATGAGAAGCTTAATGAAATATTCAAGTGTTCGATTTTCCCCTCATTAGCAACTAGGTGATGCTTGACCACGCCAGGTGGGCGGTTTAGAAACTTTTATGGGAAAACCTCTCCTAGCCTCTTAGCAGGTTCCCTTAAGTTTTTTTTTTTTAAGTATTCTAAACCGTATTTGCAAAGGGGCAAGGTTTCTCTTTTGAGCACCTTTTTCTACTCACCCTCTTTGCTGTTGATTGCTTAGTAGCTTTTGGAGGGATTCAGGATCCTCCTGTTTTCTACTATTTCCTTTCTTAATGAATTCTAATGTACTTAAAAGTTACCACAATTATCTAAAATGAAGTGAAACTAATCTATTGGCTATATATATTGAAACAGCTATGTACTCAAACATAAGAATGAAAGCACGGAACATGGAAGGAATAGTAACCATATTAACTCTTTCTTTCTAGGCAACTTACATTCTTCAATTCCTTTCACAAACACCAGTTGAAGTTCATAATGCTAGCAAGTTCTGAAAGCTTATTCTCAATATTTCCATGAAGTTATAAATAACGAATTTTCACAGTCATGCTGTGACAGAAGTACAGCTTGAAAACTTTTAACAATTTAATGAACACATTAGAAGAAAATTCCTGGATGATCAGTTTTCATACCTCAAGCTGTTCATGCAACCGCTTCTGAACCTCCATCTGCAGTCGCAGAGCTTCAGTGATCTCAATACCACTGTCAACAATTCAGTGGTAAAATCATCGTAACAATTAGTATTCATGTCTGTGCATGAGTCAAATATGAGCAAAAACTCTACATAGTGCATTTAGATATTAATACTCTCGTTACCCTAATCCTAGATGTTGAAAAGTTCTTTCCTGATTCCTACATATCCCACTAAAAAGAACATGGCTGCAGACTGTCACTATCTAAAAATCCTCCTCTTTTTTTATTACTTCCATATATTCATTCTTGAACCTTTCCCTAATGTTTTGTTTATCTACCTGCTTTCTTCTCCAGTTAAGTGATAAGGTTTGGATAATTACAGCCAATTGAAGAAATAAACTTACAGGGATGAAACCCCATGCAAGTTGAATACCAGTGCTGTGAGTGTTAGTTAGTGTCAATTTCTAGGATGTAATTACTACCTAGCTAAAATAATTGGATATAAAATTGTCCAGCCAAACAGAACAAATAACTAAAACCAATAACAAATGGAAAACTTAAGGCTTAAGCACACATTTTAAGTTCCAAAAGACATGTTTTCTTAAAATTTGGACATTTCTTTAAAATTAAGAATACAACATATGCAGAAAATATGTATTAGTAAAGTCTCATCAGAGAACTAAGTGTTGCTGAACAGTTTGATGTATCAATTTTCGATGAAATATAAAACTACACAAGAGAAGTTACTTAAATAGAAATACATAGTTTACTTACGTTTTCAAATCTAGAGATGATATCTCTTCAATTGGATTTAGTTTTTTCTCTGCAGCTCCTGCCAATTGTAGTCAACAAATTGCATTATAGGACCACAAAGAGAAGGTGTATTGCTCTAGATTTCAAGAGATTTACTACCCGTTATTTAAGACATCAAATGCATAGCACGAGGCAAATAACAGACTTCAAATAGAGTTAGGTCTCATAATCGCTCCAATATATGAAGTCTCAGCCTAAAACTAAAATAAGAGATACTACAGTTACTAGGAGTAATTTGAAAGTTCAAAAACGGTTATATTCTCTTTGGTATTCATAAAACAGGCTTAATTATTTTTAATCACTAAAATTTGATGTCAAAAACATTTTGGTCCCCCTAAACAGTCTCTCAATTTTAAAAGATTGCACTTTTAGTCCCCAAGTACTAAATTTGAGGAACAAACGATTTTTTCAAAACCATTTTTAGTCCTTAAAGAGTAAATTTAACAGACTAAAACTGCATCTTTAATATTTGAGGAAGTTACTGATTTTTTTTTTTTTAAAAAAAAATAGGGATCATAATTGGATTCACCCCAAATTTTAAGGACTAAATACATGATTAAACCAAAAATAAACAAGTGTGTTTACACATGATCCAGTGCATACCAAGAGATACTTGAATGTGAGTCACATATATGGAAGCTGTAACCTATTTTTTACCAGATTTCAAAATTCCACTGTCTTCCTTTACTGGATACAGAGCAATAATACTTGTATCTGTTCAGGCCATAAGTGTGCAACACTCACTTCTAAAACATGTTACATTTAGAATTTTCACAACTAAGTTAAACCGAATATGGGAAAAGAATCTGTGGGAACTTGCACATTAAATGGTTTCAGAATAAAGTAGCCAATGAGGAGGAAAAAGAAAAGAAAAAAAAAAAAAAAAAAAATACCATAATCAAAGGGGGAAGCCAAAAACATGCAATTAAAATATTATTCACAAAGGGATTAAGATCCACCAGCAAGAATGTAAGACTTCACTTGCACCATTCAATAACTCCTTATATAAAGTGTTATTTTGTTTGAAAAGTGTATTTTTGCGTAAAACTCCAATTATTTTTTATATACAGCAAACTAGGTTCCTATTAATATGAAATTCGATGAGAATCATCAACTAGGTAAAAGCTTTTGCAGAAGGTTCATACATCAAAGTCTAATTAAATAGCCAATAATCTCCTCAACCTAACGTGCAAAACATTAGCTATACAGTATACAGATGGTATATATCCAAAGAATATCTTGTGTACCTTCAGATGACTCAGGTCTATATCTAGCTGTCCTGTATTTCTGCATTTCATGAAGCAATATGTTTCATCAAAAACATGCAAGGAAACAAACTAGGAAGACAAAGCAAACGGTATGCACCTGTAAGTGGCTTTTAACATGGTATATAGTTAGTCCTTCAACTTTCATAAGCTTCAGCACACCTTTAGGGGTAGCTCCTGTAAAAAGAAAATGAGAAAAAAAATAAGGAGGCAGAAGTTTAAGAAACTAAGACCTTTCTCTGAAAAGTGACAAAGAAGATCAACATACTTTCACTCCCCTCACCAAGTTGGTTGACGGCCTCGACAAATGCCTCATGAAGCTCAGGTGTCCAGCGCATCCGTGGCTTGGAAGGCACCGAGTTTGCTGATGAAGATGGGGCAACAGCAATACGATGTTCTCCAGAAGAAACACTAAGTTGTTGATGGCTTTGGGATTGGTGTCCTATTGGAAGTTGGGAAGATGAATTTGAGGCCTGGTACAATGCCTTATGAAACAAAATGAGTTTCTAACACATTCCTTGAATAAATCGCTAATAAGTATACTCTGCAAGCTCATGCTGGTTTGACAAATCAAAAAATTTAACCTTTGGTTCGAGATCTTGAATGTTGTCAGCAAGAAGATCATTCCAATTAGAAGTCAATGGATCATCATCACTGATTAACTGGTCAGCCCACTCCTGCCAATCATTTCGCTTAGAATAATCTTCAGTTGCCATAATATTGCAGGCACTGCTTTCTACTTGACTATTATCAATTGAGGTATTAGCAGGGAAATCAAGAAAGCTAGGCAGGGAATCTGTATGCCAGGAAACACTGTTTCCATTGGAATAAGGTGTTGATGTTGTAGAAGGTATCGGTTCACTATTTGAAGAATAAGATAAGGGCAGCGAAGCCATGTTACTCAATGACTGCGAAATAAAAGGAGTATTTCTAGGGTCCTTGTCATGAGATGAAAAGGATGAGTGATGAAGATCAGTTGAATATCCAGGAGAAGATGAAAACATATGCCCGACAGCTCCGCTGGTAGTTAAATGATTTGAATGAGTAAAAGGTTTTGGTTTAAGCTCTTTTTCCATAAATGCTGGCTGAGAATCAGATAATTTGGGGCGTGTCCCTTCTCGGGACATTGGAAGGACAGGCAACGATGAAGGAAATGCTTCAGACATCCCCATGTTATTGTGTTGCTTAGCATTTGATCTTTCAACAGAGAAAGTAGGACGTGCTTCCATAATTTTCCTAAATTGTTAATTGAAAGGATAAAAGTGTCAGCTATCTAGTCAAACTGCTAAAAACTTTCAGACTTTAAATTTTCGCTTGGATGGTAATGCTTACCAGAAAAATTCCACAAAGGTTGTTTTCTGTTCTTGATGCCCAAACCAGACAAGTTGTCATCAATCTTCACAACTTGAAAGAAAGAAAAAAAAAGCTTTGGGACACTTCTATTTGGCACAATAAACTGCTAAATGGTGCAATAAAAATCAGACACGAAGTATCACAGTATGAAATGAAAAAGAAAGGGGGTTGAGTGAAAATTTTAGGAGCATGCTGGATGATCCTTTAAGTGTGATTTTATAATACACTTTCCTAAAGAACAGAAGATGAAGCAAGAGACAACAATAAAGATTTTCTCGGTTCCCCTTGACATTATGCGTTACCGTCATCATGCAATAGGAAACAAAATCTGCAAATTACACATCCCATTAACGTATAAGTGAGAACATCTAGGTTAACTATCAACTTCACCATCGATGCCGCTCCTCAGTAAAAGTTTAGTTTACTGGCCAAACAAAAGTTCACACATCAAGAATGACGAGCTTAAGCAGACATACAAAAGTTGCACAAGGATAACGAGAAAATACGTGTTCTCTCCCACATAAACTGCAAACACTGTTGCATTATGAATTATTCACGGTTGAAGACAAACTATAGGTAACAATAACTCTCCGTATCCCAGACTCTACCAGTTTTCAGTTTCTTCCCAACTGTTTTCACACAGTTCAAACTTCAAAACGTGCTTAAAAAAACAACAAAGATAAATCAACCCAATATGCAAGCCACCACTGTCAGGCTCCTTTATGAAAAATAATTAAAAAATGTATAATAAACTGATGATCAAATATCCATAGCAAATAACCCAGCAAAAAAAACCCTTAGGACGCAATTCACACTCCACAAACAAATCTTCACAAGATATGCATAGCAAGACGCATGCAAACTCACAACCTGTATAATCTACATAAAAATTTGGGTAAATTAGGAACAGACTTCCTACCAACGCTAACGGGTAGAACCAATAACACAAAGAAATGGAATAGAAGCCACCCAATGTGAATTGGGCCAAACAATCAACGAAAAAGGGGGAATTGAAGCAAAGGGTATTTTAGCAAATAACAGAAGAGACAGAAGAAGAAGAAAGAAGATGGAAAATTCACGAAATCGGTTACGTCTTACCCGGAGAGGGTTCACGTGAAGCTTGAAAATTTGACGCAGACTAGGGCGGGTGCTTTAAATTCCGTCACCGGCAGGAGAAGGTTGGGTGCTGGCGAGAGTGAACGGTGACGAACGAATGAGCTTTGGCTTTGGCTCCCCTTTTGGAGGAATAGCCGGAACCAATCGTACGCGCCAGCGTGGCGCGTGAAGTCACTCTCGGTGATTGAATTGGTGGTGTGGTAGTACCATGTAATGTTCATTCCACAATGTAATTATGTCTGATTCCAACGTAGGACCTTGTCTGAGATCATGGTCATGATGGAAGCTAACAGAAAAATATCTAACGGTGTACACGTGAGGTTCATTTCTTTTCCACCGTATGATTACCCCGAAATGTTCTTTCATTTTCCTCAAAAGCCAAAACCAAATTCATAGTTGTTTTACAGTGCCAAAACCATTTTTAAAATATAATATTTTTTACTATTGATGAGATATTTAAAATTTTAAAGCGCAATATGATAACACCTATTTAATTTGTGCATTTTGATATTAGCATGCCTGGAATTGTCAATACCTCTTCTTGGAAGATTCAAATTAAAAAAAAAAAATAGCAAATTTTGATTTTAGTTTTTGTAAGAAATTGTTTTAGTTTTTAGTTCTCACAAAAGTTTAGAATTTTGATCTTGATTCTTATTAAAATTTTGATTTTGATTTTTATTATCATGTATATATGTTTTTGTGAAAAGATGAAATAATCATTTAAAATAATATCTATTATTATATTTTAAAAATGTTTAGGTTCTTGAAATTAGTTAATTTATATATTTTTAATTATTTTTTAAAATAATTTTATGTTATTACGTATTTAAAATTTTAAAATTTTTAATTAAACTTTTACCATTTAATGTCGACTGATATGATGGTTATTTTATACTGTCATTGTTTACGTATTTTTATATGAAAAATAAAAAATAACTTAATTAAATTTTAAATTATTCTTAAATTTGAAGATTTTTAATTAAATTTTTATTTTAAAATAATTTATAACATTATATA
>Ga0123340_1003233_pt1 | contig 15183 bp, 16 predicted proteins | sample SirMexnodulemix_FD_89961 | JGI IMG/M metagenome (GOLD analysis project Ga0123340, IMG submission 89961) | Root nodule microbial communities of legume samples collected from Mexico - Siratro Mexico nodule mix | ecosystem: Host-associated > Plants > Roots > Nodule | place: Mexico: Nepantla... | reverse complement strand
CTTATAATATATTATATTTATATTGTTGTTACTGTAGTACACAACGATAAAACAAACCCTTGCAATGGATAGCTTACAAGCCACTTACAAAGACGAGGAAGATGAAGAAGCCGAGGCGCCACCACCCACCACCGCCACCACCGCCATAGCCACGGACGCCGAGTCACCGGGAGCCCCTCCTGCTACCACCAGCACGCCCCCCGAGAACCCCAATGACGCGCGATCGGAGCCCGACCCGTCCGACGAACTCTCCGACGATGACGCGGCCTCCGACGGGTCCAAAAGGTCCCCGAAACCCGGCCGTGAAGAAGGCGATGCATCTGACGGGGAGCCGCCGCCGAAGAAACACAAGCAGCTCTCCTCTCTAACGGCGGAGGCGGCGAAAGAGAAATCACCAGTGCCGGTGACAGCGGAGGGCGCCAACAACGCGAAGACTCCCGCAACGAACGGTTCGGCGCCGAACGCGAAGAAATTGAAGAAGAAGAACAACAACGTGTGGGCGACGAAGTCGACGCGGAAGGGGAAGAAGAAGAACAACCGAAACAACAACAATAACGGCACCAACAACAACAAAATCCACGCGAACGGCGAGGACGACGTGCTGATTACGCCGGTGCCGCGGTTCCCCGACAAGAGCGACGACACGGCGGAGATGAAGATTTGTCTGTCGAAGGTGTACAAAGCAGAGAAGGTGGAATTGAGCGAGGACAGAATGAGTGCGGGGAGCACCAAGGGTTACAGAATGGTGAGGGCCACGCGCGGAGTGGTGGAATGCGCGTGGTACTTCGAGATTAGGGTTTTGAATTTGGGGGAGAGTGGGCACACGCGCCTTGGGTGGTCCACTGAGAAGGGTGATTTGCAGGGTCCGGTTGGATACGATGGGAACAGTTTTGGGTATCGGGACAGTGACGGGAGTAAGATTCATAAGGCGAATAAGGAGAAATATGGAGAGGAAGGGTACAAGGAAGGGGATGTTATTGGTTTCTACATCAATTTGCCTGATGGCAAAAAGTATGCTCCCAATACACCTCAGTTGGTCTGGTATAAAGGCCAGCGCTATGTTTGTGCTCAAGAGGCTAAGGAAGATCCACCCAAAGTGGTGCCTGGTCAGTTTTCAACTTTGTTGTTTAGTTTTCATGATTCTCATTTACTTTTTTCAGCTAGGAAACTGAATCTTTAATGGTAGATTTGCACTTGGTTATTAGTGTTTTTGAGTGAAGATACTACTACTGAAATACCTGGTTGTTGCTTGCTTGGTGTTTGAGGGCTTAGTTAATTATTCATGCTTTTGGGAGGGGGAAGAGAATTTGACTTGACAATCTTGTTTTTATGCCTGAATTGCTTTATTGTGGTTGTGTTATTGGTTCTATTTTCTGCCTAGATTCTTAAGTATGGGAAACTGAATGTTAATGATAGGTAGTGGACAACAATGTGTCATATACTTGTAATGGACGGTGAAGCTGCCAATGGGCTTGGAAACCCTTTTAAAAGATGTAAAACCCTTTTAAAAGATGTAGAATAGACTAAAAGGACCTGCAGAACACGAACAAAAGGATGTTAACGATTTATATTGAGGACAATGAAAACATGGATGTGGGATATTTTGTAATTTGGATATGGACCCATACATGGATGTACATCTGGGATATTCTTGGGCAGTGAAATAGGTGGAGCTTGGTTTCATCAGATTACTCTATACAAATAGGCCAATGCTTTTTTTGTTAGCTTATTAGTTTCCAACCGTACCCTATATTGGATACTTCTTTAGTATGTGGCCATAAATCTGATTCTTTCTGTAAATTCTTATCTTGAATTGGTCTTTCTTTCATTCTTGTTGTATAAGTTTGTTGATGGTGCATTATCCTTCCTATGACATTTTAGTTGATAAAAAAAAATCAAATTCTTCTACCAGTATGCCAATAATTTGAATACTTAGGGGCGGAAGTGAAAATAAACTTGTTATGTGCGTTAAGCATACCAGTAGATTCTCATCAATTGAGTTAAAAATGTTGGGCACGTTAGGAAGAAAGAAATGTCATTCTTCCCAATCTTCAAATATTTAATGCTGTTCCAACTTCTTTAAACTCTCTTCTCCTAAAAAGAAGGCAAATCAAATACAATTTAAGAAAAGTTCTTAATAATAGATAGTATATTTTTAAAAATGTGAAGAGCCCAAAATATAGAGCTTCAAGCACCCTAAAAAAACTAGGCCAAACATGATCCAGGTCACCCATCAGAATAGTAAATTTATCTGCAGCATTTTTGCTGGTAGTTAAATATTATTTGTGCCCGTGGGTGTTTGTCAGTGAATGAATCCTTGAAAACCTGATAGTAAATCAGATTTTGTTAAGAGGCCTTCATTAGCCGTGTTATCCCTTACAATTGAAACAGCGGTTGACATTTAATAACCGCCTCCCCTGCATGTAGTACCTGTCTACACGATTCAAGTAGAATTCTATGACAGTATTTGATCCATGTAGCTGAGTCTAATAAGTGGGAAAAGGGCTTGATGTTATTGTTGTTCCCTTGCATATAGTACAAACATATTCCCTTTACTGTAAAGTTGTATTTTATGTGTTCAATTTGTAAGTTTCATAAATTCTATTCTGTGTGCAGGAAGCGAGATATCATTCTTTAAAAATGGCATATGCCAAGGTGTAGCTTTCAAGGATCTCCACGGTGGTCGTTACTATCCTGCCGCATCAATGTTTAATCTCCCCAGTGAACCAAACTGCACGGTTAAATTTAACTTTGGTCCTGACTTTGAATGTTTTCCTGAGGATTTCAATGAACGGCCAATTCCTAGGCCAATGATTGAAGTTCCTTATCACGGTTTTGACAATAGAGTTGAAAATGGAGAATCTAATGAGAAGAAATCCTAGAAAGAGTGACGTTTGTTAATTCACAAATGATTAGATTGGTGGTGTAAACGTCTGAAATAGAGAAATTGGCCTCTGGAAGTACATAAAATTTGTATACGTCATTAGACATCTGTAGTTTCTTACTTTTTTTTTGGTGTTGCCTTATTTTTTCTATTCGAGTTACATGGGCACAAACCTTTTGCAAACCTTAGCTCGCATCATCTAACCACATCCCTCTCATAAGGGATCAAGGCCTGAAGCTACAGTTGCCTGTAGCAATTTATTATAACAGAATATGATTATAGCGGAATCAGGCACCATATATGTCCGGATGCTATTGGTAAACAAATCTGAATTGAAACTCCTCTTTTTGGCTGGTCTATGTATCAGTCATAACTTTAAATGAGAAGAGCTAAGTGTAATGGAAGTGACTCTGCTAGTGTGAAAACATTCAATACATTATTCAATTGACTACTGAGCTTAAAGAAATTTACAAAATTGGTTTAGTTGCCAATTCCTCTAACATGGGATAGCGATAGCAACTAAAACTGGTTCTCACTTTTCTAAATTATTGGCCATTGGGCATCTAGTGGTTGTTAGGCGGCAAATTCTTCCTGCACCCCATCTTTCCTCTTGCACCCCTATGTTTTCCTCCTGTATCCCCATTCTTCTGAAAATACATTTTTTTTCAATTTTGGAATGTAGAAACAAAAGACTTCTCATATTAGAATACAAATATATTTTAAAATAAGAAGAAAACTAATTAGATTGTAGAATTTGAAATATAAATCTTATATCTTGTATTATATATTCTGAAATACAATTCTAAAAAATACAAAAATTGTCTTGAGATTATGCAATTCAAAATATAAAATATTTTGAATGCTAAACATGACATTGTCTACCCGTTTGTGCCGGAGGTATGTGCTGCCAATCCGATCTCTATTTTCTTCCTTCCATTTTGTTACTTCCAAGTACTTAAAATTATTTAAAAATTTAGACCACTCATTTTATATCACTGGATTGCTTGGAAAACAATAGGAATTATAAAAACAAGAAAAAAAAAATATACCCTTTTAATTTTGCATCATTAAAGTTATAAAGCTTTTCCCTTGAATAGGGATTGTGTGTGTTGCCCTTTGTATTGTAGTGCTTAAGAAAATGTTTGGAAATTGTAAGAAGTAGAAAATCAAATTAGGGTTTATTGAATGTATAAAACAACTTGGATAAGTTGAAATATTTGAATTTGTATTTTTATTTCTTTTAAATGAAAAGGGTTCGTGCCATATGATTTGAATTCCTTTTCGTTCTTTAAAATATATATATTGTTCTTTTTTCCGAAATGTTAGAGATTGTTTTTTGGTTTCTAAAAGCTTAGAGTGTTATGAAGCTTAAATTTCTTTTTTGGAGTAAAAATTTTGTTTTTGAAGTGGTGTCTAATTCACATGCTGAAAATGTTGTATTCTTTGAATTTGTATTCTTATTTCTATTAAATGGAAAGGGCTCGTGTCATGTAATTTGAATTCCTTTTCGTTCCTTGAAATATATATATTGTTCTTTCTTCCAAAATTTTAGAGATTATTTGTTTATTTCTATAAGCTTAGAGTGTTATGAAGCTTAAATTTTTTTTTTGGAGTAAATTTTTTGATTTTGAAGTGTTAAAAAATTTTGATTTTGAAGTGGTGTCTAACAGTATTATTAAATATCTGGTATAGCAACGTCATGGCGGCATGTGGTGACGATTTTTCAGCTGACCGCCACCACATGATGGTGGTGAATCGGATTTTATGTGGCGGCCTGTGGCGGCTGATTTCTGTGTAACGTGATGTTAGGATAGATTGAAAAAGGTGGAAAAGTGTGCAACAATGCACGCTGCGAGCACGGATGTGCACCGTGCATAGAGCCACTGCGTGCGCGGCGGCCACAAATACGCGGCAGTGGTCACGGAGACGTAGCGGACGTAGGTGCAGCAGATATAGATGCGGCTGCGGAGGAGGTGGCTGGCTACCTAACACTAATTTAAAGTGATAGTGATAGTAATTGGGCTTACCCGACCCAATTAATTTAACCTAGTGATTAACTTAACCCATAACCGCTATAATTTTAACGGCTATAATTTAAATTCTAACAGTTATAATTTAAATTTAACTGTTATAATTTAAATTTAAGCTATAATTTAAACTTTTTAATTCTTAACTTTTTAACTGAATTGATTTTTTATTTTGGCCAATTAAATATTATATAATTTAACCTACTGTTCACAATTCTTTTATCTCTTCTACCATTCATTACTGACATGGAAGAAGAGTCAGATAGTTAAAAATTTAGGACATTTATATTATGTTTTCTGTTTTGTTCTTATGTTTTAGACATAATAATATTATTAGTTATGATTGTCTCTTTTATTAGTTTTGTAATACATTTATATTTCTGTATTTTTTAAATATTTATATGTATATATTATATTTTTTCAATCACAATGCTTCCGCCATAACCAGTTACGGTTTCCGTTATAAAGTTATAACAGATTTTAGGATTCTTTGATATTTTCTGTTATTCGATATCGATAACATTGGTGTCTAATTACATGCTGAAAATGTTTGTAATGTTAAATGATTACCTTTTCTTGTAGTCTGTTTGTTTAACACTAAACCATCAAATTTGGTTTTCTTACACTAGACCATCTAGTCGGTTTATATACACTAAATTGTTTTATTTGTTAGTGCATATTAGACTATCTAATTTGTTTATTTAACATTATACGGTCTAATGCACAAAAATACACAAGATGGTCTAGTGTAAACAAACGAACTAGATAGTCTAGTGTAAACAAATGAACTAGATGGTCTAGTGTTAAACAAACATAGAAGATGACATAGTGTATACAAACAAGTTAGATGGTTCAATGTACATAAATATATTACATGGTCTAGTATACACAAACAAATTAAACGATCTAAAATAAATAAATAAATAAATAAAAAGAATTAGATAGTCTACATAAATAAACTAGATGATTTCTTATAAATTAACAAACTAGACGGTTTAGTGTAAATTAAGAGACTAGATTACTATAAATTAACAAACTAGATATTCTAGTGTTAAACAAACATAGGTAATAGTGTGCACAATTAAATTAGATGGTCTAGTGTGCGCAACAAACTAGATAGTCTAATGTAAAAAAATATACTAGACGGTATGGTGTACCCAAATAGATTAGACATTCACAAATAGACTAGAGTGTGCAGTGTAAATTGGTACAGTAATAGTCTAGAGTAAACAAACAACAATTATCTAGTGTGTATAGTAATTAAATTTTATATATGAAAGATTAAAAAAAATTGTATGACAAATTTTGACTTCTGGATTATGTTTTCCAGAATATAAAGTTTGCCTTTCAGAATATGATTTCTGGAATGTATATTTTCATCCATAAAAAATTCTCTTCTGAATTACATTTTCCGAAATGTAAACTATTATTTTGGAAAAGTAATTATGGAAGTTCTTTCCTCTCAAAAAAACACTGTCTTTAGAATTCCAACTTTTGGAAACATTCTTTTCTCCATTAAAGTTTACCCTTTGAAAAATATCACATATTTTTATCTCAAACTACCTCCCCTTTATTCTAACACTACCACCACGTCTACCACAACACGCTGGAGCAATCCAGAGCCTCCACAATGCATATTCAACCACCATTAACAATCTCTCTTTCCTGGAAGTCTTTGCTTTAAATAGAAATGCCAAGGACAACTTTAATATTTCCAAAATTAATGTGGTGTAGGATAGAATTGGTGGGGTTCAAGAAGCAACTGCCTCTTTTTTTGTTTTAGTTTTTTTAGGTTATAAGCCTTAAGTGAACAAAATGGATACTTCCATACTCTTTATTTTTATTTATTTTATACTTTCTTTTTATCATTTTATTACTATTAAAAAAACACTAAAGTTTGAAGTTAAACATTTTGAAGAAAGAGACTATTTCTCTATTTTTTGTAATATTTTGAAAAAGTTATTTTATTATTTAAAAGTTTATATTAATTTTTTATAACTTTTTCTTTTCTTTAATTAGCTATTTTTTTTCTAAAAATTATTTTTATCATTTTTTTAAAATTTATTTAATCCTCATTTTTATTAGTTGAGCAAAATCTTCTTTTTTATATTTTTATTAATTACTCGGATGAAATTGGGGGTTGACACTTCCTATTCATCACAATCTTCACGTTCTGATATATTTTGAGGATTGATGATAACAATTCAAGGAATAAACCAAGACTTCATATGCTTTATCCATGTCGTGATGATTTGCATGGAGTGAGACAAGGCAACTATCTCAATCAAGTTTAGAGGAGCACTAAACGGAACATCTGGTGAAAGGATGGTCTGTTGTTCTCATACGTTAGCCTATTCTAAAAACTCAATTTGGATTGAGGCTAAATGTAGTATAATGAAGTTGGTGTGACACAGGTGGGTGTGGGAATGAAGTGAGAACACTCTGATGCATGGCTCTCTACTAATATATGTGTCGAGAGAATGTAACTCTGACCCATTTTCTTCTTCAAAGGACACCTTCATCCATGGAACACCAAGGCGAGCAAGCTTGATAAGAGAGAGCAATGTTTGAGAAGATAATTTATCTCAACCTTGGATATGCTTGAGAACGTTTTGGCTTTGGCTTTCTCAAGCCACATGTTGTGACACTTTCTTCTGAAATTGCATTTCTTCTCGTGAGCAATCATTTTCTTTTATAATGCCATTTACTTTTCTGCAGTTTTGAAAGAAGAGTGGAGAACCACTTTTAAAGGCATTTAGGGCTTACTTTCATTCCACATTCCTTTCTTTTTAGGAACCATTAGCTATCATTATGCTTTTCTAGCCACGTCCCTTTGGTAATGATACCTAGGAGATCGTACATAAGGACACCTGTCTTGATTTGTTGGTAGATCATTTAATGATCATTGACATTTTTCAAAACGTGAAGTCTAATGAGAGAGAATTTGTTTTGTTTGCATATTCTCACATCAACAATTAATCCTATACATATGATAGCATCATCTAACCAATTAATCGTCTAGGAATTCTACTAAGTTCAAATTTGTTGTAATAAAATTCATTTTTTTCAATAAGCAGTGCTTTGGTGGACATATCAGCCCATTGGAGATCTGTCTTAACAAATTGTAAATCAAAAATGTTTTTCTGGATGTGATCCTGAATTATCTCACTTCTATATGCTTAGAATTTGAATGTTGGATCGGGTCCTTAGATAAATTAATTGCACTAGTATTAATACAATTTACATGTGATGAGCATAATTTTACCAATACTTAGAACCTTTAATCATAGCTTTCTTGGACTATAATTATGAATAAATTTACTGTTTTAAATAGGATTCAACTAATTGTATTTCTTCGGACCTTAACTATTATTATGTTAACACTACAAGAAAAAAACTATTTAGAGACCAATTTTTAGCTACCAAATGAAATGGTTGCTAATTGTGATCAAACTAGCTACCAAATTAGATTTTGGTTGCTAAATAACTACAAAATAGAAGTAATGATTGAATTTAGTGACAAATTAAGTCAAGATAATTGGTATCTAACACTAGCTACCAAGGTTTTAGTGACCTACACCATTAAATTCTAAATTAGTATCTAACTTAATTAGATACCAATTTAGAATCTAATGGTGTAGGTCACTAAAACCCTGGTAGCTAGTGTTAGATACCAATTATCTTGACTTAATTGGTCACTAAATTCATATTTTGTAATTATTTAGCAACCAAAATTTAATTTGCTGACTATTTTGGTCACAATTAGCAACCATTCCATTTGGTAGCTAAAAATTGGTTTCTAAATAGCTTTTTTCTTGTAGTGTAATCTTGGATTTTTAGTCACAGTAGACAATTTAATCCTTCCCACAGTAGACAGTCTAGTGTCATGATGAAGTAGACAACCGAACAACTCATTTGCTAAAGACTTAATTGAACCTTAGCAAGATCAAAATTAATCAAGATGAATGTGAAGAAAGATTCTAATGTAAACGTCAAAGGACTAAATGCTCTCACTAGACAGTTCCTAAAGACAATATCATTAGACGATTTTCCCAAAGCATCTACAACTAAGTGTACCATTCTAAAAAGGAAAGATTCTAGTTCGATGAATATGTTACTTCTTAAAGAACATTTCTGCAAAGGTATTCTCTCAATTTTCTACAAATATAATCCTTATAAAACACGTAAAAAACAAAGCAAAATCTCTTGCAATATCTCTTGCAATAGATTCTATTTTACTAAGCTTAGTTAAAAAATCCAATTCATGTATCTGAAACAATATTGGGAACAAAAATATCTAAAAGATAAGTGAGAACACAAATCTACAACAAAAGTGGAAAGAAGATATATGTGAGACAATTTGTGACAAAGAAAGAAATAAATTATATTAGGGAGGGTTGAAAGACAATATCTTAAATAAAATATAATTCCAAGATCCTTGGTGCAAAGAAATTTATAAAAGTATACAAGCCTCATGGGAGAAACCATCGAATCCCATTTCGGGAGATGTTCATATAAGAAAACACTAGTGTTTTCTTTTTGTAATTATTTTGTTTCACGTCTTGCACATCAACTAAACCTTTTGGGTGATTTTTATTGAATTTTGAGGTTTTATTCAATAAATTTTTTCTTCAATTTTTTTTAGCAAATTATACTTTATTGTTGGTCTTTATAAAATATAGTTTCCGTTAAATGAATTGTTTTTGAACGCTTGTTGAAAATTTAGTTATTTTATTTAATTAAAGTTCTTGCTTAGTTTACTTATTTCTAATCAATCTCTTGTTTGTTTAGTTTAAGAGATAGAAGATAAACATCTCACGAATAAATGCTTAGAGACCAAAGAGACATTGAATATGTCAATAGTACACTTATTTTACGGATAAGATTCTATTTAAGATTTACACTTATTTAATTAAATTCAAATATATATGAAAATTGGAAAATAATAATTTTAAAGTAACAAATGAGAAATTATGACCAATAGTTTAGACACTAGGCCTCCAATCCATAAATTCTCTCACTTCATATTTCTCCCAATACCTTTCCCCTTTGTCTCACTCTCTCTCTCTCTCTCTCTCTCAATACTCCAATCTCCAATCTCTCGTTGTTTCCTTCCAATCTTTCATAGCATTTGTTACGTTCCTAAATCACCTATTCCACCAAAGCTAGCGTAATATCATGTATTACAGCAAGTAGAGAACTTTTATTGCAATGGTTCTCAATACATGCAAACAAAGGAATAACAATCCTTTCACACAAAATATGTATCTGTCTAAAAAAAAACAAAGTAAATTCTCTAATACCCCCTTAATAGCCACAGGTTGGATTTATATAGGACCCAACCCCTCTCAACCTTGCTAACCGTTACTAACACCCTTAACGGGTTCTTTTCCCTTACCTCTCCTCTCATACACTTTCCAAATTCTCTCTAGACTCTTGAACCAATTCATTTTGGTCCTCAGGTCTAACAATACTCCCCCCGCAATCAGTCACCTTGTCCTCAAGGTGAAACTCTGGAAAGTGCTCCTTCATCACTTCAATATCCTCCTACGTGGCAACTTCTGCACCTCCTTCCTTCCATTGAATCAGCACTTGTTCTATCGGAGATCCCTGAATGGTGACCTTTCTTCTAACCAAAATCTTTTCCGGATTAGTTTCTTGCCCTTGTCTTTGCAGATTCGGAGGCATCTCGGATTCCACATGATGATCCCCAATTGCCTGCTTTAACTGTGACACATGAGATACTGGTGTATTCTAACCTGTTCTGGAAATTGCAGTCTATAAGCAACTGTTCCCACACTAGCAACCACTAGGAAAGGTCCATAATACCGAGCTGATAACTTTGGATGAAGCTTTGTTTGCATAGATTTTTGTTGAAGCGGGCGGATCTTCAAATAAATCATGTCTCCCACCACAATATCTGCCTTCCACCTATGTTGATTTGCAAACTTTTACATCTGATCATGTCCCCTTCTAAGATGGAATTTCAATTGTTTTAATGCTTCGTCTCTGCTCATCAAATCTTGGGCCACTGCTTCAATTGCGGTCTGTCTGGGTATAAACTGAGTTAAGAAGGGAGGAGCTCTACCATATACTACTTCAACAGGGGTAGACTTAGTTGCTCCTTGGTAGGTAGTATTGTACCAGTATTCTGTCCATCCAATGAAGTTAATCCACCCTTTTGGTTGCTCTAAACAAAAATAATGAAGATATGTTTCCACAATCCTGTTAATGACTTTAGTTTGACCATCCGATTCTGGATGGTACGAAGTACTCATCTTTATTGTAGTTTCGTGTAGCTTAAACATCACCTTCCAAAATAAGCTCATGAATAAAAGGTCCCTATCACTGATGATAGAAACAGGAACACCATGCAATCTTACCACCTCTTTCATAAAAATCTCTGCTACCAGCCGTGCTGAATAAGGGTGCTTGAGTGGAATAAAACGCCCATATTTACTTAGTCTATCCACCACAACCATTATAGCATCAAATCCATTAGATTTTGGCAATTTGACTATGAAATCCATACTTAGTTCCTCCCAAATGATCTCTAGTATTGGAAGAGGTTGCAACAATCTCTGTGACGAGCTCACAATATATTTGTTTTGTTGGCATACTGGAGAAGCTGCCATATATTCCGTGATACTCCTCTTCATTCCCTTCCAATGTAATGATTGGGCAATTCTTCTATATGTTCTAAATATACCCGAATGACCTTTCAATGGTGTTGAATGAAATTTTTGTAGTAATTTAGGAATCCTAACTGAGGTAGCAGATAATACCAATCTCCCTTTATAGTGCAACTTCTCATTCTCCAAGGTATATTTTCCATTCGACCCCGGTTCTTTCCACAACTCCTTTATGATCTCTTGCAACTCCTGATCTTTCTACACTTCTTCTTGAATGGTCTCGACATCCTGCCAATAAGGTCTAGATATAACCGACAATTCTGCTGCCCCTCCTTCTTTGTCTTCCACCATCCGAGACAAGGCATCGACTACCTTATTTTGCTTTCCTGCTTTATACACTGTCAAATTCATATCCCATCAATTTAGCTAACCAGTTTTTTTGGTTTTGGGTGGTTATCCTTTGTTCCAACAAATACCTCAAGCTTCTTTGATAAGTATATACCATGAACCTCCTTCCTAGTAGATAAGGCCTCCAATGTTGGATAGCCAACACTAATGCCATAAGCTCCTTCTCATATATTGACTTGGTTAACGATGTCTCGGCTAACGCTTTACTGAAAAAAGAAATCGGTCTCTTATTATGTGATAACACAACCCCTATTCCTTTTCGCGAAGCATCACATTCTATGCAAAAGGGAGCATTAAAATCTGGCAGTACCAAAATCGGAGTTGTAGTGATATCCTTCTTTAGTTTCTTCATTTCCACTGTATTCTCCTCTATCCACACAAATCCTCCTTTCTCCAATAATTAAGTTAGAGGTCTAGCTATTTTTCCATACTCAAAGATAAATCTTCGATAGTACCCTGTCAACCCCAAGAAACCTCTTAAAGCTTTGATGCTCCTGGGTATCGGCTACTGCTTAATGGCTGCCACCTTTTGGGGATCCATCCTCACTCCTTCTCTAGATACCACGTGCCCCAAATAATGCATTTCTTCTTTGCCAAATTCACATTTCTTCATGTTGGCATAAAAACTGTTCCGCTGTAAAGTCTTTAGAATTATTTTGAGATGTCCCACGTGATCCTCCCAGGTTTTACTGTAAATAAGAATGTCATCAAAAAATACCAATAAGAATTTCCTCAAATAATCCCGTAAAACTTCATTCATAGCACATTGGAAGGTGGCGGGAGCATTAGTTAATCCAAAGGGCATCACTAATGATTCATAATGTCCCTGATGCGTGCGAAATGCATTCGTCTTGATGTCATATTCTTGCATTCTTATTTGATGATAACCAGCCTTCAAATCAATTTTGGAAAAACAACTTGCACCATACAATTCATCAAGTAACTCCTCAATAACCGGTATCGGAAACTTATTCGGTATGGTGGCCTTGTTTAACGCCCTATAGTCCACACAAAACCTCCAACTCCCATCCATACATTTATAGCTTCCACTCCCTCCGTCAGTGGAATTTTTGTGATCCCCTGCTCTCCTTGGTGGTAATTCTCGAGGTTCCGCAAACACCCATTGTCTGTCTTGTAAATTCTTTTCCAACTTTTCTTTTTGTTCCCCTATTAACTCTTCACCTCTAGCCTCCATTTCATCCAATTTCTCCATCTCAACCCTCCAACACACGGATATCGCGACAATGTCTTTTTCTTTCCTCAAAGATTGAGGATTCACCATCTTCTTTGATAAGGAAGGATCCCCCTTTATGTATATCATTCGACCTTGATCCATAAAACTCATGGACAAGGTTTTCCAATTTAATCTCACACCCCCCAACTTGGCTAACCAAGCCACTCCCAAAATTATTTCTACACCTCCCAATTCAAACAAGAAAAAGGTCTCCTTGATAGTTCAGCCCTCCAACTCCACTTTTAAACCACGACAACATCCCTCCGTATCCTTCTTGTGGCCATCTCCTAACTTAACTTTATAAGTAGGAGTATACTCTTTTGGTATTCCCAATGCACGTACCAAAGTTGTGGATATGAAATTGTGACTCGCCCCACTATCTATCAATACCATAATATTTCTTCCTCTTCCTCTTACCTCCCTTGTAACTTTATAGTTTGCGGATGAGTTAAACCACCCGCGAACAACATTGATAAATTCATGGCTGGCTCCCGATTTACCTTATCACCCCTCTTACCTTGTTCTTCCTCTTCACATTCTCTCCACTGTTGTTTATTAATTTCCTCATCTTCCTCATTCTCCCCACAGATTACTACTCTCAGATTCTTGTCGGGGCACCTATTCCATAACTATATGCTCCTCCGCAATGGAAGCATCGCCCCTCTTCTCTTCTCTTCACGTACTCGGGATAGGCAAGCATTCATGACCCTCTGTTCCTCCAACCTTTTCCCATTCCTATTCTCACCTTCTTGGATCCTCCTTCTGGATCTCTTCTTGCACTATTCCCTCCATTTGACCCCACATAACTCTGAGTTCCTTTAGAATTCTCTGTTTTTGCTATCACCCCGCTCCACTGTGATAACATGTTTGCACCGTTTTCTGTATCTGTCCTCCTTCTTTCTTCATCATGTCTTCCTCTCCGAAATCAAGAGCAATCTTCATAGCTTTCATCAACTCCATAGGATAATGTGGTCGTATCTGATTTCGGATCTTGGCCTGTAACCCCGCCAGAAAATAGCCTAGCAACTATTCTTCCATCATATTAGGAGCTTTTGAGATCAATAACTCGAATTCTTGAATGAATGCCTCCACACTCCCCTTTTGTTTGATTTTGGCCAGTTTTTCAAAGACAAAACTTCTTTCCTTCCCTCCATACCTTTGAAACAACACTTCTTTGAAATCATTCCACGAAGGATTCAACGTCTCTGCCTCCAAAAGTTGAACCAGTGATTGACACCTCCCTCCATGCTAATAAAGGCAATCTTTAGCTTCTCTTTATCGGTTACATTCTGTATCTCAAAAAACTTTTCAGCTCTCGCTATCCATCTGTGGGGGTCTGCACCTTTAAAAGTTGGGATCTCAATCCTCTTTGTCCACAATTTTGACTCTCCTTCACTATCTTATCTTTCTTCATTCCTTGCCTTCTCCATGTCGTCATTCACTGAGTTTTCTCCTCCCTTAGAATTCTTGTCACTTTTCTTGAATTCTTTAAACATTTCTTTCATCTCGCATACATCCATCATTCCTTCCTTTATCACCGCTATATCAGCTTTCACCTCGGTGATCATCTTGTTCCTTTCGCTGGCCTATCTCTCCTTGGCTCCCATATGCTGTTCCATATCCCTCAGTCGATGGATCTGGCAGGTCAGATCAATTGTTACGTTTATAAGTCACCTTTATCACCACAACTAGCGTAATATCACGTATTATAGAAAATAGAGAACTTTTATTGTAATAATTCTAAATACATGCAAACAAAGGAATAACAATTCCTTTCATACAGAATATGTATCTGTCTAAAAAAACAAAATAAATTCTCACCCCTTAATTGCCTCGGGTTGGATTTATATAGGATCCAACCCCTCTCAACCTTGCTAACCGTTATTAACACTGTCAACACCCGATTTTGTCCGGGTAATCTTTTAAATTAAAGCATAATGATAAAAATGAATAAAGAAAAATGAATAATAACATAAAAATATATTTATTAGTTTAAGT
>Ga0123340_1003232_pt1 | contig 15185 bp, 10 predicted proteins | sample SirMexnodulemix_FD_89961 | JGI IMG/M metagenome (GOLD analysis project Ga0123340, IMG submission 89961) | Root nodule microbial communities of legume samples collected from Mexico - Siratro Mexico nodule mix | ecosystem: Host-associated > Plants > Roots > Nodule | place: Mexico: Nepantla... | reverse complement strand
TTTTTTTTTTTTTTTTTTTACTATATCTTTCTATTCTTGAAGTTCTTTTTGATATTGTGTGAACTCAAATACTTTGAATTAAATTATTCAAGAAAATTTTTCTAAAGTTATTAATATTTTTTTAAAAAAATTAAACCTCAATTCATCTCTCTCTTTGTGGTGTACAACCTAATTCTCAAAGTTACACAATCACAGAAGGTTATGTAATTTATTTGACTTATGCTTTTTATTATCCAAGCTTAAGCTAAATTTGAAGAGAAATTTCAAAATAAAGATGTTACATCAAACTCCTATATGTATGTGTAGACTCTAAAATCAAATAAACCAAAATAAGATTATCTTATAAAAAAACTTTCACAGCTTGTTGACGTTAAAGAAACTTCTTCAAGATTAAAACTAGAATTACAAATTTCCTTTTAACATATGTCTTACATTTAGGAATTAAAAAAATAAGCATTCAGAAAATTTTATGAGCAATACTCAATTTAATGCTAGGAAAGAGAAAAAAAAAAACTTAAATAACAACTTATACTAACAAAAACACATTCCCCGAACCAAAATATAAGAGAAAATAATTTTTTAAAAATATAGATTGACCAAAATCAAGTTGGCTTAATCACCATGTCAAGAATTGAACTCACTCACTTTGTTGAGTGAGTTTACAGTTAATATGAGACAGAATTTACTTAACAACAAAAAATACACACCCTAATTTAAGTCAATTTGAGCGCCCCCATTTAACATCAACATTTGATTGAATTTTCAAAATTATTAATCTTATTTAATATTATTATTTAAAAAACATCCTTGCGTTTAAATATGTGTACTATTCCCTATTATTATAATCTAAAGCAATTTAGAAATCACATCTTTTTATTTTATGAAATAAAAACATTAAATAAATTTAACTAATAATAACATTCTTAATCAATATCAAATAATGTATAAATTAAATCAAAATCATAAACTATTTTCAAAAATATTGTTTTATACAAAAGACATTATATTTTAAAAAATCATAAAAATAATAAATATTAATTAGTAAAAAAATAGTTAATATTAAATATATAAATCAACTTTATAATATATTCAATCTATTATTTTGGTCTTGATGTCATGATCTTTCTAATGATGGTGTAATCATACAAGATGTCATGTCAATATGATAAGTGACTCTTCATATTCTGATAACACTATATATTATAAGTGTAATATCATTAATTGACTTTATCAATGATCAAGCACTCAAATTTTATACCACAATATCAAAATAACAAAAGAAAATGACTAGAACAATAAAAAATGAATATATTAGAAAAAATAATATTGTGCTTTTGAGTACCTAAAAAATTATTTGCACTTCAATCCCTTTTACAAGTATACCCCACTGGTATCCCAAACAAGATACCATGTAGTTCCTTTCCCACGTTTTCATTGCACATGCACACAGTTAAGGTCAACTCAATATTTTCTCTCAACTTTTTGCTTCGCATTCCCAATCGCAATTCTCACCATTCGCCCCATCAAATTCCCAAACTGAATTCGAAGATAATCGGAGGAATATAGCAGCAACGTCACGTGACTTTGCCTCAATTTGTTCGTCTCTCTGCGCTGCTGCACGTGACCTGGCACCTCGTCAAGCAATGGCTTCTTCTCCCTTCATCGACAACTTCATAATTCCCGACCACATTCTCGTACCGGGCTCCCACGTTGAAAATGAGGGCCACGTGCCGGAATGTCCCGTCCTCGTTTTTGTTAACTCCAAGAGTGGCGGTCAACTCGGAGGAGATCTCCTCCAAACCTATCGCCATTTGCTTAATCCAAATCAGGTTGATTATCAACCTCACGTTGAATATCGTATCCAGAATATTATTAACTGTTGATGTTCTATTCAGACGTGTTTGTGATTGTTGTGTATGTGCATGAGTTTGGATCTCTTCTTGTGATGTTTTTTTTTTTGTTCAGTGAATTTTAACCCGAGAAGTTAAGAAAGGAAATTTAAATAATTGAATAAATGGGCATGGGTTTTGGTGGTGGAAATTTTCATTGAAAAAAATCCAAGTGAAATGTTTTCGTATGTGCATGAAATAATAGCCATTTGATTTTCACGTCAAAGCAACTTATATTAATAATTGATTTTCTCGTGTTAATATGCTTTAATTTACCCTTTTATTGATTGTTTGGACACAAGAATTGATTCTGGTTTCTAAAATCCCAAAAATTGAAAAAGTGGAAGCAAGTATATTCTGCTTTGACTTTCAACATGGCATTGGAATTGGAATCCGTTAAGGAAGAATTGAATTTAATCCAAATACATACCTAAGAGAGTTGATCTGTTCAGAAGGGTCTGATCCTTCAAGTTTATCAAGTTTGTTTTGATTGGAGTGACTTTTGGTTTACACAATCTATCTTATCTCAGTGATGAACAAGAAAAATCTACCCTTGGTGTTCTATCACGTAAATGATTTATTATGAATGTTGATCTTCTTACCAACAACAAATAGAAGTTACTTTACCTTTTGAATTATAAGTTGTCCGTTTTAGAGAAGTCAGATTTATTAAATTCATAAAGTTGTAATTTTTCAGGTTTTTGATTTGGGGGAGCAGGCGCCTGATAAGGTTCTCAGAACAGTGTACGCTAATTTGGAAAGCCTTAATCTACAGGGTGATCAGTTTGCTCAAACGATCATGAAGAAATTGAAGTTAATTGTGAGTTTTGATGAGAAAAATATTTAATGGGTAGTGATTTTTTATTTTGTTTGTAAGGAAATTTAGATGCTGGTGGTTGTTTGAGTTCCTGATATGTACCTTGGCTTTAGGTTGCAGGGGGTGATGGGACAGCAGGTTGGCTTCTTGGAGTTGTTTGTGATCTCAAATTGTCTCATCCTCCACCTATTGCGACGGTGCCATTGGGCACAGGGAATAATCTGCCTTTTGCTTTTGGTTGGGTAGGAACAACTTATAGTGAAACTTTAAAGTACATGGAGAAATATCATACCTGTTTTGTCACTCTCATGAACTTGATAGTATTAGAGCTACAGTTTTATATTAAAAGTTTTTATTGTGCCAATTCTTTGCTTGATTGGATTCACTTTTATAGGGAGCATATTATTATGTTGGTTTATTCCTGAACTTCTTACTTTTTTTTTCCTAATATAAGAGCCATTTGTTTCCTGTATATATAATGATTTCTGAATCCTTCAATGTTTTTCTGTTTATGCTATAAGAAGTTAGGAAGTTTTCAACAGTCATTGATAGTAAACACATTTTTTTTTATGCTTTACAGGGGAAGAAGAATCCGACAACAGATCAAGGATCAGTTGAGGCATTTTTAGATCAAGTCATGAAAGCAAAGGAAATAAAAATAGACAAGTAATGTTGTGTGGGTCTATTCTTTAATTTTTGAGATTATTTTATTATTCTTACATAGATGGCTGACATTTAGATTAAGATGTCATTTTTCTTACTACAATACTCCTAGGTCCTTATAATTGATATTGGATAAATAAATCTATGTGACCAGGTTATGATTCCTGGCTTGATTGTTTGCAGGGCTAATATAGTAGCCAATGACTTAGCTGTGAGTAGATGTAGACATGTTGATTTGTAGTAAATCCAAATTGAAAACTATTGGTTTTTGTTTTGATTGATTTATTTACCGGGTTAGCTGTGTTGACGACACTGCAATGTGATTTTCTTAGACTTTGAGCTATTATGCCTCTTGGGCTGCTGTACTGTGTAATTTGTTTGGAGTTTTGATTTTACCTCTTTTATACTTCACATGTTCCAGTCCTTATGCCCCTTAATCCAGAGCAAATATATGAATGTTTAACATATTTTTCTATTCAGTTCCTGCATATATTCTACAAAATGCTGTTTGCTGATAACTTATTTTTCACTTTCCCAACCGTCAGCTGGCACATTCTCATGAGAATGAGAGCTCCTAAAGAAGGTTCCTGTGATCCAATTCCACCACTTGAGCTACCACATTCTTTGCATGCCTTCCATCGTGTATCTGAAGCAGATGAGCTTAATATGGTAAGGCATTACATGAGTCACTACATAGTATGTCACAATCTTCTGAGAAAGCTGATTCAAGGTGCAATTTGGTTAGTTCAATGAAAAAATACCTTCATTTTTTTGTGTTTTGGAATTGATGTTTTATATGCTTCTTTTTCTAATGAGAAATATGAGAATGGCTAGAAGCACACTTTTACACATTATTTTCAACATTGTTTTCCATTTGAGTCCCATTAAATAGATATTAGGACCATGTTATTTGGGGGACTCTGCAAGCAAGTACAATAAAATCTTCTGCAGATTTTATTGGGTTTCCTATTTTGTTTTAATGTTAAGTTATTGAAACTGAGGAATGACGGTAGTTCTTGTCAAAGAATTTCTGTGAAACGTTCTATTTTAATTTTAACTTTTTAAAGGATGTTGCTAACTGCTTTTCAGGAAGGTTGCCACACATTTCGTGGGGGATTTTGGAATTACTTCAGTATGGGTAAGTAAGAATAGTTATTTCTGAGTTCTGCTGTGGCTAAACTTGATGTTATGATGTATGGACTCTACAAATCCATTTTCCACTTATGGTAGAATATTACTGGTTGACACTTTGTTGCGTTAACTTAGCCTTTTTCCGATCCATTGATCTCTTATAGATTAGGTAATATCAAAATGACACTGCAAGTTCCAATATATATAAATTCACACATAAAACTTGAATTTTAAACATATGCCGAGTAAATGTGAATATGTACTAATATATTATGCAAATCTGCCTATTAAATTAAATTCATTGATTGCCAACTGCATTACTATTTTTCTTGTTTATAGTCTGATTACTTTTATCTTTTCTTAGAATGCTTTAGATGGTTGATTATATTGGAGGAGTTTTATTCTCTGTCCACCCTACTTCAGTTCTTGTTAAATTATCACCCACTGCTGACTGTAGGAATGGATGCTCAAGTGTCTTATGCATTTCATTCAGAACGAAAGAAGAATCCTGAAAAATTCAAAAACCAGTTGATTAATCAGGTATGTAGTTGTTCCTTCAGTGCTATAGTTATATTCTAAAACAAGGTGCAGTTGGTTAATGATGGTACTTCTTTGACTTTCTCACTCTTGAAAGGAAGCCTAGATTAATTTGGTAGAGATATGTACTCTTGTTCAGAAATTTTTAAAAACTGATATTCTGGTCTTGATTTCAATCTATCGTTAGACGGCTTATGCTAAGCTTGGATGCTCACAAGGATGGTTTTTTACTCCCCTTTTGCACCCTGCCGAAAGGTCAGTTCATTAAAACCTGTCGTTGTATGCATTTGTGAAATATGCTAAATCTACTCATCAACACTTAACTTGGAACCCTACAACTGATGCTTTGACTATATATTTTTAAGCCATCTTCATTCTATTGCTTTTACTATTTTTTCTTATAGGTCTTTAATTTTAAGTGTGCTCAGTTTTTGAAAATTTCCAAGATCTTTCTCCAAGTATGTACTTGGTAATCTTTTAGTGCATTGCTTAGACCATTTAAGACAATGAAAAGAAATGAGATTGTTGTCTCCACAGACAGGGTCATCCCGACCAATGTTAAAATTGCTAGTAAACTTGCTTACTTGTGTGATCCCATGAGCATAGGGGGCGCTGTGAGCTGATACAGAGGAGGGTCACTGTGAGATGTCTTGTGCATTTAGGATTCGATGACCCATTGGTTAGCTAAAAAACAAGCACCAACCCGAAAACAAAACTCAACTACTCATATGACCCTTTTGTTCTGCTAGGCTTCCCTACCATTGTGCAAATCACAAACAAAGGAGACTCATGACAGCACACACCTCTTAACATTAACGATAAACCATCACTATCATCGTTGACAACCATCGAAGCTCTCACGCAGCTCCCGCCTACACTAGCTTCTTTGTTGTCGGCATCCATCAATCCTCCTTCTTTGTTCTGCTCTTTTCTTGCTTCATCTGTTCTTGTTTGAGAGTATTCTTTTTTCTTTCTTTCACAACTCATTTTCGTTGGGACTTACACTATGGATGTGAAAAACGTCTTTCTTCATGGAGCTTTATAAGAAGTGTACATGATTTAAAACTCATAGTGGAACTAACAAGGTATGTCACCTAAAAAAGGCCTTATATGATTTTAAACAATTTCCAAAAGCATGTTTTGGAGATCTACAGAAGCAATTATTTTACTTAGATATAAGTAAAGGGAAGGAGATTATACTTTATTCAAACACTCTCTTACAGGTAAACTCACTATTGCTGGTATGTGTGAATGATATAATTATTGGAAGAGACAATAAACAAAGGGAAAACTCAAGTATTTCAAAAAAGGAGATCTTCATCTCCCAAAAAGAAAAATATGTACCTGATGTCCTCAAAGAAACGAGTTGGGATGTTTCTATTAACCAAAATCATAAAATTGAAAGTGACGAGAGTTCTTTTGTAGAAAAGTCCCAATATCAAATATTAATAGGAAAACTTATTTGTCTATTATACACGAGTCCAAGCTTTGCTTGTGTAGTTAGTGTCGTGATTCAATTTATGCATGATCTAAGAGAAAGATACATTAAAACAACTAGCAAAATTCTTTGGTACTTGAAGTCAAGCCCAAGAAATTGTTAAGGAAAAGAGACTATTTGACCTTAAAAACATATATCGCAGCAAATTATGCAGGGTTCTATTAATGACATAAAGTGTACCTCTGGAATGTTTCTTGGAGAAGGTTTAGTAACCCGGAGAAATAAGAAACGGGATGGAGTATCTTGTTCTGGTGCAGAAGTTGAATTTTGAGTCTTTACTTAAGGTATATAGTGCAGAAGTTGAATGTTTAGTCTTTACTCAAGGTATATATGAAGGACTATAGATGAAAATCATATAGATGACCTTTAATAAAGGTTGACATCTGAATACAAGTGTACTTTGATAACAAATTAGTCACAAACATTACCCACAATCCAATACAACATGCACTTCATCATTAATAATAAGTCTTGTAGTTACATACTATGCCTACTTGAAACAGCAAACATTTTCACTAAGGGGTTTTCTCATGGCAGATTCCAGGACCTTGTAGTCAAGTTTAAGAATGACCGATATCCATTAACCAACTTGAGAAGAAGTGTTGTAAATAACTGATTATTAGGATAAAAATATCCTTAGTATCTTTATATTGATTAGGAGAAAACATCTTTAGATTCTTCCTACTCATTTCGATACATTTTTATTTATTTATTGTAAGAGTTTGATTGTTACAAATAGAGGTGATAATAATGTAATGTATGTGATTGTTAACAATAAAATAGTTTTCTTTTCTTAGATAGTTCAAGTGTATCATTGTAGATTCTCTAATTGACCCATATCCATTTTTTTCCCAAATGACTACATTTTCCAAGTAGCCTCCCAACCTTGTATTTGGTGCGAAGGTAATGTTGGTCGTGGTGGCCACTGGCCAGTGATTGGAACTAGTAAGCATTTTAAATAAAGATTGGCACTATATCAGAATAATAGCGCTCTACTATTTTAAAAGTCCAACTTTATTTTGTGGCCAATTGATAACAAATATAAGAAAACAAAATTTAATGGTCTCCTATATTTGGTTTGCTTATGTCTGTTGAATCTTGTTTATAAGTCGGACCATTTATAAGAGTGTACCATTGACAATGATACATGTGGAAAGAAAATGTGATCAGCACTCATAATCTGAGGGTTCTTTTAGATTGCTTTTCTTTTCTTGTTTAATTTGTAAAATTCATATATAGGATTGTAACACTGTTTGATGAAGGAGATTCAGAGCATTTCTAGCAATTTAAACATTGTGTTCCGTGTGCTAGTTTAAATAAGCATGCATTTATACCTACCACGTAAAGCATATAACTTGTCATTCGGCTGAAACAAATCTGATTTCTAATGCAGGAACATAGCACAACTAGCTAAAGTAAAATTCATGAAAAGGCATGGTGAATGGCAAGACCTACACATACCACCTAGGTAAATCATTTTATATATTCCTCTATATATTTAAGGGAAACATGTAAACGCTAAGATCACAAAAATAAGGTTATTTAAAGAATGGCATTTTCAACTAGCCAAAGATCAAACTTTCAAAAGACAATCAATTATTGTTTATAATAATTTTTCAGAACTAAATTGCTTTTATGGTGGTTGCTATTGTTTCTTGACTCACATTGGAAACTTATTTTATATAGATGTTTTATAAACGACTAGATAAATTATAAAAATTTACTTCATCTCCTCCATTGTCTGCTGCGTGCTGCCTATGCTTACTTCCAGAATAACTCCTAATACGACCCTTTCCATTGAATGTACAGTATCCGGTCAATTGTGTGTCTTAACTTGCCCAGCTTTTCTGGTGGACTGAATCCATGGGGTACACCTAACAGGAGGAAGCAGAGTGACGTAATTTCCATATGCTAATTCTGGAGTGTTTATTTATTTTGCAAAATATTTGTACCTGCTAGTTGAGATTAAGTACTAGACAACTGGTGAATATATAATACTTTCATGGTAGTTTTTTTGTTGTTTTCTCTTACAAAACTAAGGTTTCTTGATTGAATACAGAGAGATTTGACACCACCATTTGTCGATGATGGCCTTCTAGAAATTGTTGGTTTTAGAAATGCGTGGCATGGGCTTGTTTTGTATGCTCCAAAAGGACACGGAACGCGTCTTGCTCAGGTATATGTTGTGATATGATAAAATAATGGGTATACTTTTGCTTTTGTATTTTGTCACTCAGACTCCAACATTCCTCTATCTATATCAAATTTAATTTGTAACTATTTTCACAAGTTGATTCAGGAATTTATATCATTGTAGAAAAAAAAAAAGTTAAATACAATATACCAGTTTTCATGCCCTTTTCCTTCTTCATTAGGCACACAGAATCCGGTTTGAGTTTTGCAAAGGTGCTGCGGATCATACATTCATGAGGATTGATGGGGAGCCTTGGAAGCAACCCCTTCCAGTTGATGATGATACCGTTGTGATTGAGATTTCTCACCTTGGCCAGGTTAACATGCTAGCCACGCATAATTGCAAGTCTAAAAGTATGTATGATCCTTCATCACCACGCCAAGAGGACGAGGAAGATGACAGTGATGAAGAAGCCTCTGTATCAGAGGAATTTCGGAAGTTTGGTGCAGCTGATACATTTAAAATCCCAGATGACATTGACCCTTCTCGTCTTAGTTAGGTGCTTCATTATTAAGACATTCTAGTGTTATACAGAGATTCCCTATAGTAATTAGTAGTAGTTAATTCATTCCAAATATTTGTGGCTTCTATCAATGTGAAAACCACTATGCTCATTTCTAGTAGCATTATGATAGAAAACATGATAAATGTATTGGGATAGTGGGATACAGCAATTGCAGTTGTAATAAATACTTTAAAGTAGACTCAATGTGTTAGGGCTAATTTTGGCGTGAGATTGTGAAAGAATTGAGGAAAAAGATTGAGGACAGCATTCCAGTATGCGCATATTGGGGCAAAAATTGTTTAGAAGAAAAAGCAATCTCTTCTCAGCGTTTACTTATACACAGCTTTGGTGGCTACTCGAAAGAGTGAGGAGTTAGAGTAATGACTGAGTATAATTGCAAATTATAGTTAAATTGTACAAATATCAGTGATCAAAATTCAATTAAATCCGTGCAAATGTCAGTGATCAAAATTCAATTAAGTGACTATCTAATATACCTTGGTCTTTATACCTTTTGGTTAAGTGCAAACAGATAGTTCGATAAGTTGCAAGGAAATAACGATCTAAAATGCGTGAGATGTGAACCAGACATTCACTCCAAAAAATTTAAGATTCTGAAATATGAAGAATTTCAATTTCAATTTCAATTACCACATATGCTTTCCCGCGTGTATTTGAACTACAAATTACATCTGCAACCGTGTGGTGGAAAAAAAAAATACATGTAGGAGAAGGTTACACAAGACTGTTGGAAAGGTAAATTGTGGTTGGGAAGAAAGCAGGATTTAGCTGGATCACCATGGAAGATACAGCAAGTACAGTATGCAAAACCATGATGATAGAAGTGCCCCACTCTGATTCACCCAATGCAAGACCAAAAATAAAGGAGCAAGTCAAGAATACCAATTCTTACAAGGTTATCATTTCAGAGGAAACCCCATAACTAAAGGCTAGAAAATTGCTGTTGTGTAATGGCCTCATTAGTCTTTTGTGGTTCAGCCCTTTCTTCTCTTTTCTTCTTCTCCCTGAAGCAAAATATTATTTCAAAGAATCAAGATCTTGCTGATGAAAACAAAAGGTAAATATAACATCTACTAGAACAACAGTTCACGTAAAGGAATCCAAATGATGACTGCTGAGCAGATAATGGTATCAAACACAAACACAGGCTACTGCAAGCATTATGGAGCAAATGGGATCTAAGCTTGGTATCGGTGCTAAAATAACTTGACTACAATATATTTCGGGTAAAATGTGTTTTTGGTCATTCTAAAACTTTAAATGTGTTTTGGTCTTCCTAAAACTTTTGAATTCAGTTTTAGTATCTAAAAATTTCCCTTTTAATCACTCTAATTATAAAATGTATCATTTTTTATCCTTCAAGTGCATTAGATAATGTTTGCCATAGGATAAAAACCGGTTCAGATCGTAGTAAGAGCAGCACTAAAGGTGGTGTGCTCCAAAATTAGGAGAACAAAAAATATAACCTTTTAGAGAAACTAAAATTGAACTTTAGAAATTATAAAGAAACCAAAAACATATGTTACCCATATATTCTGCAAAAAGTTTGAAAGTCACCTTGATAGGAATGTTCTCAGTGTATAACTAGAAAGTTTGTAATCGTATCTTTTTCTAAACATGAGAGTTGGAATGGAAGGTTGAATCTGTCTAAAACCTAAAGAGCTTCATTAATAGGCCGGGGCAAATCACCTCAAATTTTACTAAGTTAATACCAAAGTTTTTAGTACGTTGCTTTCATGTTTGGGATGTCATTTTCTACAAAAAATAAAAATAAAAAAGAACATTTGGAATAATGTGTAAATGAGCTTAATGGGCTAAAATGCTAAAGAATTAGTAGATTTACAACTTCAGACTAAAAGGTTTAGAATGGAAAAAAAATCACTAAATAAATGCAACATTCGTCGATTCTATCATGGATGAAAACTCCTGAGAAAGGAACTTTCACTAAATAGCATTGCAAGATGATAACTCACTAAATAGCATTGCAAGATGCCTAGATATTTTACCTGTCAACATATTCCTTTAGCAACTCTTTAGCTTGAACCAACTTAGAAAGCAAGTTACGATACACATCCAAGTCCCGATCCACACTTCTTTTGTTGACATTCAAAACGGCACAAAGCTGTTGGATTAAGACCAGAGATTGATTGATAAATAATCCTATATAAAAAGTAATTAAGCGGTAGAAAGTAGATGGTTTTACTCGTAATCATGGTATTAAATCCATCCTCCACTATTCCATTGTAGTATCATCTCCTATGCTCAAATTGTTAGTTTTATCTGTGATTTTGGTGCCTATAATTGTTCATGACTCATTCTACTGCCAGACAAATACATGGGTGGTAAAGTAAATCTGTACTGTAATATGAATATACATACACATATATATGATGCAACCCTATTTATTAAATAATAATAGAAAGAACTATTCTGATCCTGATGAGGACGTAGATACATTGTCAAATCTCCTTAAATCATTGAGTGTGCACACATTTATTCCGCTGATATAGAATTTAATTTCTATTGCAAACAACAATGTTAACGTCCTAAATGTTTATTACAAAAGATGGAGTGTTCTTCTTCACATGTCAAACAATTATTTCAGCAGATGAAAAATAATGAAATCGATATAGATTAAAGAAAATTATGGGAGTAATCCCATCAATGAGGCCTGAACTTGGAAGAAGTGAGATCATATCAAGACCATTATCTCAGCCAACCCAAACAGGCCAGAAAAAAGGATGTCTAAAAAAGTTTGATAGTCTTGAATTAATGGTTTTCAAGACTGCTATGAATGAGATAGAGACTTGGTAATCTAAACTTCAAATTATTAATATATATACATACATAATTAATATCATGATGCCTTAAATGAATTGGGTAACCTTTTCCAAAATTGTTGGTTCCATAGCATTTGCTAACTCAAGAAGGCGAAAGAGGCCTATTGCAAAGAAACGACTGTAACTGAAATCCCCCTTTCCTCCTGCTCTTTCTGCAATATCCTTTAATATTCCCTCAACTTCTCCCTCTCTCGATGAGAACTCAACTAGTGAAGTTGCGTTTTGAGCTCGAGCCCATTCTTCCAATTTCTTTGCATCTACTCTGTAGAGGGAAATATACAAGATAATTATTTACAACAAAATTGCAATCTATCCAGTTGATATAACAATCTTTTACAGAGCACAGACAATTGTCCTTGTATTTCAGCTAATTTTTTTTCCTTCAACAGATCTTAGGAAAAGTAATTCATTCTTCTACTTTTAAACATGCAGATTAAATTTCAGAACCCTATTTTTCATTTCGCAGCAATAATCTACGATATTAACAATGCGTGGATGTCAGTTAGTACCATACCTTCCAGCAGTCAAATTGCAATCAGCAGATATACATCAGAATTTATTATTCAAGCAGGATTTTGGGTATCACAAAATCCTAAAACATGATTTTGGGTGCTAAAACTCCAATGTCATGCTTGTTGTAAAGCACACCAAACATGATTCACAAATCACAAAATCATGTTCCACAATATGCAACAACTGCTAAGAACATGATTTTGGGTTCAAAATCATGTTTGGAAACACCCAAGTGTCCCCCAAGTACACAGCATTAGGGCTTTGGTGAGTTTAAGTGAAACATTTTGCAGTGGTTTATAGCCATTATTAGTTCCCAATTCTTTATCAGTAAGTTGATGATTTGGAATAGAAATCACAGAAATGGAAGTAGGGGGAGGGGGTAGAAAAGTCCAAATTATTCAATATTTTAACCTGTATTGCTCAGGATCTTCTTTCAATGCCTTAATGTATGCTTGGAAGATGGCATCTCGGTCCTCATCACTTGGATACCCTTCCATGAGTTGCTCATATACAGTGACAAAGCCAAGGGCAAAAACAGCATCATAGCGATATGATCTCTTGTATCTCATTAAATGTTGCTGAACAATGAGCTCTTGCAGCACCGTGTTGTAGATACTAGGAATTGGTCGCTTATATTCCTTGAGAAAATTTAACTTTGTCTCAGAAACAGTTGGAGGGTCTGCAGATCAAGTGTGTAAACAACCCATAACCAACTATTGATAACAATATTCCATTTCATCTCTTATTCCTTTCGCCCATGTAGCACTATGAATATTAGAACGACAAAGGAACCTAATTTGGAACCATTTGACACTACATCACATGGTCACTAACATAATTCTAAGTAACAAACATCTTCATAATAAAAACCAAATCACCTGATGATAACATTGAAAATCGAAACTACACTCATCTCTGCAAGAAAAAGCTGCCAAGAATTTCAGTTTGACATTCACACAAAAAATCATCACAAACACAGCACGATGGCATCAATCCAGAAAATTTCCAGTCCATTGTACAAAAAGCCACAAGGAATTTCATCCACTGGTTACAGAAAATACTCTAAAACTAGGTTCAAACCTCATCAACCACACTTTCAATCGCAACATTATCCTCAAAAGGACAAACCCCCTTAAAAATATAATTGCAAAACCAAATTTAGAAAACAGACTTAAAAATTGACAACCATACACCTGCAATTAAAAGATCATTTTCAACTCCAAACCTTAAAAAAAACAAAAATTGAAAACAACCCAATTCTCAAAGAACAAAAAGGAGCTCAAAACTCATATAAAGTTGTACCCTTTTTGCCTCACTAAGTGGGGAACCAAACAAACCTGTGACAGAGGAAGAGGAGCAGCGAACAACCATTTTGGAAGCATAACTGGAAGCTCGAACTCCAAGATAGTGGCATGAGAAACCAACGCGTAAGCGAAAGGTTGGTGAATTGGAAGAGAGGGTGAGGTTCCTCTGAGAAGATTGGGTGAGAGTGGAGAAATGGAAAGAAGAAGTAACAGTGGCCATTGGAGAGAGAGAGAGAGAGAGAGAGAGAGAGTGTGTGTGTGCGGTGGCCGGGATCAGAAGTTTAGCGGCATAGCAGTGAGAATATTCAGAGACAGAGAGGCATTGCTTTGGTTCTTTGGGTTGGGGAAAGTGAGAGGCTTTTGTGAATTGCAGCAAAAACAAGCTTATCCAAGGAGAAAGAAAATGGTATAAGGACACGTGGAAATATGTAATTTGTTTGCCAAATAATCAAAAGAAAATTATCATGTGAGTATAACATGTTTTAACATGATTCTCTCAGTTACTTTAATTCTTAACCACGTGGTTGTGAGTTTGATTTGTATTAGCGTGTTGTTTATGAAAAAAAAATGGATTTAATTGTATTTTTTTTCTTTATTTCATTAAAATGTTTTTTTTAAATATTATTTTCATAATTTAAGTTTTTAATTATTTAGAATTTTAATTTTTAAAGTTTTAATGTAGTGTAGATTTATTAAATTTTCGAACCTAATTTGAACAAGACAATATGGTTTATAAGACTCATTTGACCTACTATACGAATACATATTCACAATTTAAGGTCACGAGTAAAGTGCGAGTTCAACCCTTAACCAACTGCGTTAAACCATTATATTAATTCGAGTTAAGAATGTATTATGTGGTGTTGCAATTTTATAAATACTTTGATATTGAAAACGTAGGACATATTCGATAGGATTCATTACTCATAAATAGTTAATTAATTTGAGTGTTAAAATATCATTCATATATAGGCTTGAAATGTTGTTTACAACTTATTTAATAACAACATCCTAAAATCTACTCTATGTATCAGAAACACATTGAAAATTAACTCATATAAAAAAATTAATATTAATTAAATTTTATTTAAATTTTAATAAATAGTTGAACTAAAAGGTTGAATAAATTTATAGATTATTAAAATTAGAGGGTCAAAATTGTGTAAAAGTAAGGAACTAAAATTATATTAAAAAAAATAAAGATAAAAATGTACATATGTAATATAAGATCAAAACATAATTAAACCAAAAATGTTATTATTTAGAATTAAAC
>Ga0123340_1003222_pt1 | contig 15211 bp, 23 predicted proteins | sample SirMexnodulemix_FD_89961 | JGI IMG/M metagenome (GOLD analysis project Ga0123340, IMG submission 89961) | Root nodule microbial communities of legume samples collected from Mexico - Siratro Mexico nodule mix | ecosystem: Host-associated > Plants > Roots > Nodule | place: Mexico: Nepantla... | reverse complement strand
TCTTGTTTGATTGAATACCACAAAACTTGAAGTCCAGTTTCTACCGTAGGGGTTTATCTTCATTCAAAACAACATTGACTACCTTTTCCAAATGATCATGATATCCTTAACCTAGGAATGGACTAACAAAAGTAGTTTGTCCAGTTTAGTTGTCATGGTAATAGTAGGAGTAGAAAAAAAAAAAGGAGCATAAATAGTATAAGTCATTCCAAAAACAAATAGCCACAAACAAATTTGAGAAGAAAAGGAAAAACCAAAAGGCACAAGGAGACAGCCTTGACTAGCTATCTAAGTGCATCAAACTAGGAATACAAGGATAGAAACGTGCTTAGAAGACACCAACAAGATACAACAACAATCCTTTGTGATTCTCACACCAACCCATGGGCTAGGTACATAGACCCAAAAAAACAACTTTATAAAAGTTGTACAATTAAATAATAATCATAATTTTAGTAGATATTTTAGAGGAGATAGGGCTAATGAATTTCAAACTCATTGAGACACCTATGGATTCCAATGCTAAACTTCTACCAAGCTAGCGGGAGTCACGTTCAAATCTTGAGAGATAAAGAAGACTGTTGGAAACTAAACCACCTAATGATCACTCATTTGAACATCTCCTTTGTGCTTTGTGTGGTCAATCTATTTCTTAATTCTCGATGTACAAGACATTGGAATGCAATACAATCACACTCTAAAGTACATTAAAGGAACCCCTACACAATAACCATGCTCGAGTTGTGGGATACTCGGATGCCGATAGGGCAGTCCCATCTATTGACAAAAGATCCACTTCAAGATAAGTAGAATTTAGTGACAAGATCTAGCGCAAAAGCAGAGTATGAAACAATGGCTTCTACTTCTTGTAAGCTTATCTAGCTCAAATAGTTGCTTAAATAATTGAGATTTCGGAAAGGTATAAAGATGACTCTCACTTGTGATAACCAAGCTACTATTCATATTACCTCGAATCTAGTATTTCACAAGAGGACCAAACATATCGAAATATATTATGCTGATAAAAAAATATCGAAAATATTATCACTTCATCGAGAAAAGATTTTATCTAGAGACATCAAAACTCAATTTGTTAATTCTAATGATCAATTGGCAAATACCCGCACCAAACAACTGTAGGGCCCTATGATGGACTATATATGTAACAAACTTCGTGCATATGATTTATATGCTCCTAACTTGAGGAGGAGTGTTAGATATATTTTGTATGAGCATGGGTCCATCTTTATGAAATGCTATGTATGTAATATGTGTATGTGTTCCTCAGTTTTGCTAATACACATAAGGGGATTCTATCAGATGAATATATGCCATTTCTCTCGACAAGATTCTATAAAGTAAGTGTTTGATATATTAAACTAATAAAAGAAAGAACAGTGGCCATGTGCAACCATTAAACTTTGGAATGCAAAAGAATCATACTCAGAAAGATAGACTGTCTTGCAACCAGCAGCATCAATTTCCCGCCTGCCTATATTTTCCTGCAATATGCTGTAATGGGAAGAAAAATAAAAGGTTACAATACATCTTTAAAAGCAATCATTATCTTCATTTTAGCAGTGATCGATTTATTCCATTGTACTCATAATTCCATTCTACTCATAATATCACGAAGAAACAACAAAGAATAATATAAGTAGCATACATAGGGGCACAAGGCATTTAACCTATGAAGACTTGTTGGATAAGCTACTATTAGGTTTCCAGATTTCATGGACGACCAGCTATTTGGTTTGTAAATCTTTTAAATATCTGAGTGAGAAATGAGAAGAATTTTTTGTTGTCATGAAGTAGTAGCCTAGTATTATCTTAGAACTGTTTCCCTATCTTCTAGAAAGGGCTAGAAACCTGCTATCCATTGATATTAAAATTTTATAACGATGATATCAGAGAAAATTAAAAACTAGTACCAAATCAGTCCCTATAATTTTATAATGATAATTAAAAATCAATCATCAATCCTGGAATTTTATTAGAAAACAGAATATGTAAATATAGTTTAAGACAATTTTATGCGGTCATTCAATCAGAATTTCCTACGATAAGTTTGATGATTTATTTTAAGACAGACCCATCACCTTTTTTTGTTTTATCACTTTTTTTTACAAATTTCATTTTATCTTATTTTTTATTATTATTTAATCAAATTTTATTTATAAAGTCAAAGTTCTCTTTATTATTTATCCTAAATGGAAAAGAAACTAAATAAAAAGTTTTATTTTCTTATTTTTACTCTTTTATTTTATCTTTTTTATTTTATATTTGCAAAAATAATTTTTATTTGTCCGGACGAAATTGGGTGTTGACACAATTCATGCAAGCTGCCCCAGTTTGTATGTACAAGGGGAATGATGAGATTTGTGTGAAAAATTACTTTTGGTAAGGTGACAAAAATGGGGTAACAAGGGTACAAATGAAACCAGATTCGCCAATTTGAGATGAGGGAAGGCAAAGGTACTGGAAATCAGATTGTCCCAGTTGGTATATGTGATGAGATATATGTGAGGGAAGACAAGGGTATCAAATTGCCCTAGTGTTACTTCTGATGTTTCATTCTCAGTTGACCTGTATATAGATGACTCTCTTTTGAGAAACGCATTCTAGTATACATTTTTTTTTCATTTTTCGTTCATTTTTCTTTTTTTCATTTTTTCTTTCATTTTTCATTTTTTTCTTATTTTTAACACATATTATCAGTCATGTCCTCTTGTTACAAAGCTAAACTTTATGAAAATCGTTGCAACCACTTTTTAATCAATATGAAATTTATTAAGCTTGTAACGTGACCAGAGGTTACATGATTGTGAAGAAAAGTATATAAATGTTCAAAATTTATTTGTGGGCTTGAGAAGTTTAACAAGGCCCATAAACCAATATTGTAAATAGTCAAGGTCTTTTTCTATGAGCTTTCCATCATCATGTTCCTTTTTTGTTTTTTCTTTTCTTTTTTTTTCTTTTTTTCTTATTTATTTATTTTTTTCCTTTTTTTCATTTTTTTTTCTTCTATTTTTCCTTTGTTTTCTTTTTCAAAAGTTTCGGATGTAGAACTTTCGTTTATGATAATACTCATTCTTTAATGAATTAGGAGCTTTTGACATTCTCTTTCTTTGATGAATTTCATCGTTAAGATCCTTAAACTGAGTTTCGACATGTTGATGATCCTTGCTTAGGTATTTTTGAAAGAAAATTTTATTTTTGGCTCAAAGAGGGTGCACAAGATGTGTAAAAGTGTTTGGGATGAAGAAACATGGCCATATATCATTTCGAATGCTTGATTTTTCAAAGAGTTTAACAATGGAACAAAATTAATGACTTCTTGAAAGTGTCATTTTTTTATTTATTTTTATTTATTTTTCTATCTTTTGCTTGGATTGCCCTTTCGGGTTTTCAATCTAACGAACTTTTGTTTTTTTTTTTCAAATGCCCCCATAGAACTAGGTTTAGAGATTCAGAAAATAACCAAATAAGAGAACTAACAACTTAAGCAAATCCTTTTGTTTGAGATTATAGGAATTTTGAGGCTTTTTGGGATTTTAGGAATCTTAGGAAGGCCAAAAAGGTAGCAAGCATCATGTATGAAAATGTTTCCTTGGAACAACCGATTTTTACTTTTATTAAGCATTGTGCTTGAATGATCCTTATTTTATTATTATTTACAATCTCATGAATTTAATTATCCATGAACAAATGACTCACCACATTTTCTATTTTTGAAAAATTTTCGACAACATGTGAAACAAAAATAAAACATGCCAAATGAAACTTTGAATTTCATAATGGAAAAATGAAGGAATACAAAATTATACAAAAACTATATACAAAAATTTCCTGTCATTACGGAATCACACTAAGCATAAAACTTTTGACCGAATCAGACTTAACTAGCAATGGTAACTCTTTCCCATCCATCCTTGGGAGAATTAATGCCCCTCCTGGTAATGCCCTTTTTATCACATAAGGACCTTCATAATTAGACATCTATTTCCCTCTACTATCCTTTTGAACTGATATGATCTTTTTCATCACCAATTCACCTTCTTGGAATTCTCTAGGGCGAACCTTCTTATCAAATGCCCTTTTCATTCTTCTTTTGTATAACTGCCCATGACATACTGATGCCAACCTTTTTCCATCAATGAGATTAAGCTGATCATGCCTGGCCTGAATCCATTCTACTTCCTCTAATTGGGTTTCCATCAGTACTCTCAAAGAAGGAATTTCTACTTCAAAAGAGAGAACTGCGTCCATTCCATATACCATGAGAATGGTGTTGCTCCAGTTGAGGTTCTTACTGAAGTACGATAACTATACAAAAGCGAAAGGCAACATCTCGTGCCAATCTTTATATGTCACTACCATTTTCTGGATGACTTTCTTTATATTCTTGTTTGCTGCTTCAACTGCTCCATTCATTTCTAGACGATAGGGAGTAGAATTATGATGTTAAATCTTGAATTCTTCACATAGCTCAGACATCATCTTGTTATTTAAATTGGTAGCATTATCAATAATGATTCTGCTAGGTAGACCATATCTGCAAATGATTTCCTTTTTAATGAATTTGGTTACTACTTTTCTTGTCACATTGGCATAAGAAGCAGCTTCCACCCATTTGATGAAGTAATCTATTGCCACCAAGATGAAGCGGTGTCCATTTGAAGCCTTCGGCTCAATAGCTCCAATAACATCTATGCCCCACATGGAAAATGGCCAAGGTGTGGATAGAACCTTTAATGTTGTAGGTGAGACGTTGATATTGTCTGTATATGCTTGACACTTATGACATTTTCTTACATAGATGCAACAATCATTTTCCATAGTCAGCTAGAAATACCTTGCTCTCAAAATCTTTCTAGCCATTGAATGACCATTCATGTGAGTTCCAAAGGTTCCTTCGTGGACTTCCTTTAAAATCAACTATGCTTCTTTTGCATCTACGCATCCGAGGAGCATCATATCATGATTCCCTTTGTATAACACATCTCCATTTAACACAAACTTGGCAACCAATCTTCTTAACATTCTTTTGTCATTTTCATTGGATTCCTCTGGATATTCTTTGCTTTTGAGGTATCTCTTGATATCAAAGTACCATGGCTTGCCATCTGATTCCTCTTCTATGAAGGAACAATAAGCAGGTTGTTCATGACTCTTCATCTTGATCATAGGCAACTCTCCCTCTTGACTAATTTCAAACATGGATGATAGAGTAGCAAGAGTGTCAGCCAATTGATTCTCCTCTCTTGAAATATGCTGAAATGTTACTGTGTCAAAATATTCCAACTACCCTTGACTATGTCTGGTAAGGGATTAATTTATGATCACGAGTCTCCCATTCTCCTCTTATCTAATGGGTGACAAGAGTAGAATCACCATATATCTTCAAACTCTTTACCTTAAAATCAATGGCAGCTTGAATCCCCATAACACACACCTCATATTCAACTATATTGTTGGTACTATCAAAGCATAATCTAGCTGTCATGGGTATATATTGTCTTTCAGGGGAGATAAGCACTGCCCCTATTCCATGCCCCAGTGCATTAGAGGATCCATAAAAAAATAGAACCCATGTATCATCATCATCATCTTTAAAAAGAGACAAAATTTATTCATCTGGAAATTCAGGTTGCATAGGCTGATAATCCTCAACAGGTTGGTGAGCCAAGTAATCTACTAGAGCACTGCCCTTGATAGCCTTTTGATTAACATATTATATATCATATTTTGACAACAACATTTGCCATCGAGCTATTCTTCCGGTGAGAGCAGGGTTTTCAAAGATGTATTTGATTGGATCGATTTTGGATATTAACCATGTAGTATGACTCAACATGTATTGTCTTAATCTATGAACGGCCCAAGTTAAGGCACAACAAGTTCGTTCCAATACAGAATATCTTTGTTCGCAATCGATGAATCTCTTGCTCAGATAGTAGAAAACATGCTCTTTTCTTCTTGTTTCATCATGTTGACCCAGGACACATCCCATTGATCCATCTAATATTGTCAAATACAAAATGAGAGGCCTCTCAAGAACCAGCGGACGCAGTATAAGAGGTTCTTGTAAATATTGCTTAATTTTGTCAAAAGCTTCTTGACAGTCTTCATTCCACTCTATAGCTTGATTCTTACGTAGCAACTTGAATATTAGTTCACAAGTGGAAGTTAATTGGGAAATAAACCTGGCAATATAGTTTAGTCTCCCCAAGAAACCTCAAACCTCTTTTTTTGTGCAAGGATGTGGCATTTCTAGAATTGCACGAACCTTCTCTGGGTCTACTTCAATTCCCTTTTGACTCACAATGAAACCTAGAAACTTTCCAGATCTCACACCAAAAGTACATTTTGTCGGATTTAATCTGAGCTTGAACTTCCTCAATCTTTCAAATAGCTTTCTCAAATTAACAAGATGCTCTTCCTCAAATTTGGATTTGGCGATCATATCATCGACATAAACTTCGATCTCCTTATGCATCATGTCATGAAAAAGAGTGACCATGGCCCTCTGATATGTTGCTCCAGCATTTTTAAGCCCAAAGGACATTACTTTATAACAAAAAGTACCCCATAACGTGATGAAGGTAGTTTTCTCCATATCTTTAGGTGCCATCTTGATCTAATTATACTCAAAAAAATCCATCCGTGAATGAATACAATGAAGAGGTAGTAGTGTTGTCAACCAAAGTGTCAATATGTGGAAGTGGAAAATGATCTTTCAAACTAGCTCTATTCAAATCCCGATAATCCACACACATTCGTACTTTTTCATCTTTCTTTAGCACAGGCACAACATTTTCCACCCATTGTAGGTATTTGGAAACCGCCAAAAAACTCGCATTAAATTGCTTTTCAACTTCTTTTATCTTTAATGCCATTTCATGTTTCATTCTTCTTAATTTCTACTTAATTGGAGGACATTCAGGCTTCAGAGGTAATTTATGTTGTACTATATCAAGATCTAGACAAAGCATATCTTGATAAGACCAGGCAAAAACATCCTTGAATTCTTGCAAAAGAGTATGCAACTGCTTTTTCATTTCTTCTATCATAGTGGTGCCAATCTTGACTTGCTTCTCTTCTCCTTCTTCTCCCAAATTGATTATCTTTATTTCCTCCTGATGTGGCGTTATTTCTTTTGTTTCTTGTTCCACTAATCTCAACAGTTCTGGAAAAGTTTCATAGTCTTCATCATAATCATTTTCCGTATCATCGACAGGGAGAGTAAAATTTGGACACAAAATTTTTGAATTTTCAAAATCATCGCATATCTCTTAAGTGGTATACACCATAGGTAATTTTTTGAACTCCCAATTGTTAATTTGCGCAAGACTCGGCTATTCATCTTCCAGCATTTCTTTAGTCATTGCTACTTGGTCAGAATTGATCATCCAGAACTTCGAAAAGTCTGATTTATGTCGCACAAAGTAATTCCTTTTTCTTTCAGCTTGTAGCCTCTCAGCTTGGCTATGTTTCTTTCTTTCTTTACGTCTATCATCTTCTTCTTATCTTCCCAGGTTGGTTTATACCCCCAATCCATACCTTCCTTTGTTTTCAGTCAACTTCAGTGGATGAACAACTCCTTAACCATTTTTGCCCCGTCCCTGTCCATATTTGTATCCTTCCTTCATCATAAATTTTGCCATCATCAATGATGCATTTGACAAGCACGGATTGGCCCTAGGAGGTTCCACATACATCATTCCCACAATCTCCAAAGCTTGGAAAGAAGTTTCAAGAGCTTCTTCAGAAACTTCAACATAGGGAGAGGATAGTGGCTTGCTCACAAGTAGATCTTCTTCTCCAAAAACTATTATTAGCTTATCATTAACCACAAACTTGAGATTTTGGTGAAAGGTGGAAGGTACAACTCCAGCAGTATGAATCCAAGGGCGCCCAAGCAAACAGCTGTAGGCAGGAAGGATGTCCATCACTTGAAATGTTACTTGAAAAGTACATGGTCCCACTTTAATGGGTAACTCAATTTCACCCATAACCTCTCGTCTACTTCCATCAAAAGCTCAGACAATCATGGTGCTTGGGCGCAGATGAGCTCCATCACAGGGTAATTTGTCAAGTGTAGTTTTTGGCATCACATTCAGAGATGATCCATTGTTAATAAGCACTCTAGCCAGGACATGATCCATGCATTTTACAGAAATATGCAGAGCTTTGTTATGACCCTTCCCTTCTGTAGGTATTTCCTCTTCAGTGAAAGTAAGATAATCATTAGCAGTGATGTGACTAACAATACCTTCAAACTAGTCTAGGGAAATGCCTCGTTCAACATGAACTCTATTAAGGATTTTCATCAACAATTTCCGGTGAGAAGTGGAATGCATCAATAACTCCAATAGTGAAATTCTAGCTGGCATTTGATTTAGTTGATCTACCACCTTATACTCACTTTGTTGTATGAATCTTAGAAATTCACATGCTTTTTCATTAGAGATTTCCTTCTTCTCATTCCCTTCCTTCTCTTGATCATTTTGAGGAGCTTTGCCTTTTAAGAAATTTCTGGTTGTCTCCATAGTCACTTCTTCGTTGACTTTTTCATGACTCCTATCTCTTCTTCGTTGACTTTTTCATGACTCCTATCACTTATTGTCATTCCCCCAATTCTAGTGATATTATCCACAGTCACTTTGACAGTATCTGAAACTTCAGTCTTTTAATCTATTTTAGGTTCTTGTTTTAGAACATTAATTCCATATTTCCAAGGAACTGCCTTATCACTTTTGTATGGTAAAGGAGATGGAACTTGGATCACCATAGGATGCACTCCTACAGGCACTACTATTTCTCTAGTGACATGTATCACCAGTGGTTCGGGTTTTGATATGCCTGATTCTTCACCAATTTGAACAAACACTTATTCTTCTTTCTTTTGATGGCTAATCTGCAATAGGTGTTGATTCATCAAATCCTGTAGAAAATCTTTGAATTCAGAACACTCTTTAATGGAATGACCATTACTAGCATGCAACCCACACAAAGCATCTGACTTGTTCATAGGTTTGAAATAACCCATTTGGTAAATCAAAGAAAAGACATCTTTTAGGGGACTCTTGATATCTCCAACAATTCTTATCAACCCTTGACCTTCTTCACTTATAAGAGTATTTATGGAAGGTCCTGCATGTCCCGATAAAGGGTTCTTATCAACATTCGGCTTATTTTCTTGGAATGTCAGCCACCCATTGTCTATTAAGGACTGAACTTTCAATTTGAAAGCTTTGCAGTTCTCAATGGAATGTCCCATTGCCCCACCATGATAATCACATTTGGCATTGGCATCATAAAACTTGGAATAAGGAGGTTGCAAGGGTTTCAAGGGACATATCGTAACCATAGCTCTTTAAAGGAGAGTTGGAAGGAGCTCTGTGTATGATACTGGAATTGGAGTAAATTGAACTTGCTCTCTTCTCTGAAATGAATGTTGACCCTAAGGTTGATTAGAGTTTGATCCCCCTTCATTTTTCCAATTTGGCCAAGGGACTTGAAAGTGTTGCTGATTCCCTGGAGTTGTATTAGCCTTGTAGTTAGTTGAGGGATAATGAACTGTGGTCGAGGCTACCTGACCATCACTCTCCTTCTTTTTACCAGAATTGAATCCGAACTTTTTGCCAGTAGAGGTTGCGGATGAGCCTTGAGTTATTTTTCCAGTTTTCCACCCAAGCTTTATTCTTTCTCCAATGATTACAATATCAGCAAAGTTGGATATGTTCATAGAAAGGGGACTGTAACATACTCATGAACATTGTCACTATTTCTCTATCATGCAATAACGGTTATACCCGCGCAGCCAACTCCCTCCATCTTTGAGTATACTCCTTGAAGGTTTCTGAATTCTTCTTTGACATATTTTGAAGCTACAGTCTACCAGGAGTCATATCAACATTATATTTGTATTGTTTCAAAAATACATCCACTAATTCATTCCATGATCTGATTCAAGCTGGTTCTAGACGCATATACCAGCTTAGAGCAGTGTCTGCTAAGCTGTCTTGGAAGAAGCGCATCAACAATTTTTCATCCCCAACATACGCCGCTATCTTTCTGCATTAGATAGTTAGATGGTTCATGGGACAAAAAGTTCCTTTGTACTTCTCAAATTCAGGTACCTTGAACTTGGGAGGAATCACAAGATCAGATACCAAGCATAAACCAGCAATATCCCCAAATCCAAAACTACCACCTCCTTCAATAGCTCTAAGCCTTTCCTCCAAGAATTCCAGCTTAGTCTTAGATTCTTCAACATCTTGAGGTAATCTCTGAACTGCTGGCCTTATTGGTGCGCCTTCGCCTGTTGCCACTTGAACAATCGATGGTGTTCCAGTAAAGACCGTTGCCCCAACATTGGCATGTATGGGTCTATCACTTGGTTGCACTTGAATTAGCTCTGGTTGACTTATAGGTATTCCAGAAGGGTCAACTATGATGTTAGGAGTTGTAGCACCATGCCCATTTTTATAAGGTGGAGTATAATTAGGAGACAAACCATATGGAGGGCATCGACTATTTCCTTGAGCAGTATTGGTTTGAAGTGCTCCAATCTACAACATCACAGGATTAGAATAAGTAACTTCATCATTTCTGGTTGCATAATTATCCCTAGTGTTTTTCAGAGAAACTAAGGCTTTAAGGATTTGACCCATCTGATCTTTCAATTGGTTGACATCATTTTTCACGGATTCCGCTACTGCACCCAATTCTTCCATCCTTTTGCGATTTGTACGAGTTCCATACGGGTGTTGTGAAAATTTAGCCGTTATTCTTTTCTGTTATTTTATTTACAAAAGAACTAGCAAAAAAAATTATTTTTATTCTCTTTTATTTATTTACAAAACTATGCAAAACAAAAAATAAAAACATGAATGCAAAGAAAGCGAGTTCTATTATTTTATTTTACAAAAGAAATGAATTTTTTTTATTTTTATTCTCTTTTATTTATTTACAAGAGTATGCAAAATAAAAAGTAAAAAACATGAATGCAAAGAATGCGAGTTTTGTTATTTTATTTTACAAAAGAAATGAACTTTTTTTATTTTATTTCACTTTTATTTATTTACAATAATATGCAAGATACAAAATAAAAACATGAATGCAAAGAATGCGAGTTCTGTTATTTTATTTTACAAAAGAAATAAATTTTTATTATTTTTATTCTTTTTATTTATTTACAAGAGTATGCAAGATGAATGTCAAGACTGCAAATTCAAGAACTAAAAAGATGTGGAATACTCATGGAGACTTAGCAGGAATCTGCTTTTATTCATTACTAGGAGACGAGTTGTCAAATGACAACTTTATTACACTTATTTAAAGCAAAAAAGAACAAAGCAACATAAAGATTAAATAATCTAATTCTTTTTGCAAGCCATCACATCCTTATTGCACTTATTTAAAGTAAACAGAAAAACAAAGTATCTAATTCTTGTTACGAGCCACCATATCCTTCATCAAACCCACCAGCCACTCGCAGTGATCCAAAAAGGTTTCTACTTCCTTTGGTATCATACGGAACGTCAAAGATGTACCAACTTCCCTTAACATTTTTGGAACACCATTTATGACCCCATTAGCCAGAGCTGCTAGCTGGGAAAAACACGTCTTCCAATGTTTAGTAATATGCTCATGCTCTTTCAAGTGTTCTTCAAATTGAACAATCCTGGCTAAGTAATTAACCTCCTCTTCTAATCGTCGCATACGCTCCTTTCTTACCTTATCATCCCCTTCTCTTATCAAATACTCAATTTCATCAATTTGAATCTGGAAATTATGAATCTGGTCAAACATTAATTTTTGTTCCTTCTCCATCTCCTCATACCATTGTATCCACTGTCTCTCTGTAGCTAAAGCCTAATCTCTTTGCTGAATTAAACCTTCTAAACGGGCATTGAGAGCAGTCAGGTCTTGTTTGAGATTTGTATTTTGTTTTTCCTCTCTTCTTTGTTTCTTCACAATTTTCTCTTAATCCTCCACCAAGCTATCATAGATGTGACGAAGATCAAAGAGTTTACTGGTCAGTCTGACATTCTCCCCTTTCAGCTCATCCACCTCTTATTTCACCTGCTTGACTTTTTTTGATTCTTCTGATTCTTGTTCTTGCTCCAACTCTTCCGTTGGTACTTCAGGAACACACAACTTGAAGGGCAGCTTAACCATCCAAACTCTTTCCACCAGCCACCTTTCATATGATTTCTCACTATCCATGGTCCAAGGCCTAGTGTCCTTCCCCTGAATGACCATCTTATCCCAAGCTCTTCGAAGTTCTGGAAGTACTCAATTGATGAACCCTCTTCATAAAGAACTAAAAGAGGTTCTAAAACAACAGAAATAGGAGCCCTTGCTGCCGGGTAACCAAACTGTCTTTGAGCAAGCACAAGATTATAGTAGATACAACCTTTAGTACCTATGAGTGGTACATTAACCCTTGTAGAGCATTGGTACACCAGACATGTTCTCTGTTGCCATGCTGGCTACCATTGGATTTTCTTTTAAGTTAAACCAGCCAGACATTGAGCCCATTCACTTGCTCCCTTGGTCTCCGGCCCCTGTTGCTTAACTGACTCCACTGGACACTTAATACCTACAACACTTTCTTCGAAGTGAGCAATTAGCCAAACAAACAAAGTAGGTAAGTAGCAAACTATCAATTTTTCTCTTCCCTGAGTGACACTGATCAAGAGCTATGTAACTGTCGGCCAAGATTGCAGTAACTGGATTTTCAGCAAGAGTCTTCAAGGCTAAAAAGGCCTTGATAGCAGCATCAGCTACAAAACTATCAGTCTTCGAGAACAACATAACTCCAAAGAGAGCTAAGGCCAAAACATCCATATAAGCCTTTATAAGAAGCTTAGAATAAAACCCTTTATATCACATAGCTCAACAAATTCCTTCTTCAATTCCTTCACAGGTATTTTGATTATCTCAGATAGGGTGTACACGGAGAGAGGTTGTTCCAAGTGCTGATAAGGCATCATCTTGTTTGTTAGCATGTTCAGGATTTGTGAGAATTCTTCAAAAGTTGGCACCAATTGAAAGTCACAAAAGGTGAAACACCCTAGTAGAGGATCATAATACTGAGCCAGGGCAGTAATGGCAGGTTCCTGAACCTCTACTTCCAGCAACCCAGCAAGTTTCCATATCTACTCCTGAATATAGTCTTCTACACTGCCTTGAGCTTCTGTCCTAGTTTTCTGAGGACAGTCAATTCACTCTTCAGCACTTTGACTCTTATCTTCTTCAAGCCTTGTACTGCAATACTTCTCTCAAATCCAGATTTCACGTTAAGTTCCATGACGTATTCCACACTTTTAGTTTCACTGAAATACCACAAGGAAAATGCTTGTAATGTAATGAATATGTATTTTGAAAAAGTATGTGAAAATAAATGAGATTAATTTTTTTTTACAAATTAATCTTTTTTAAAGGAAAATTGTTCTTAGCCTGTTCTCACAATTTTTTTTTTTAAAATATCAATCTTTGTTTTGTAATGCATGCAAAGAAAATGATGTTGATTTTTTTTTATTCAAGATTCATGGGGTTTCATATGTACAACAAATAACAAGTGGACCATTGAGGTGCAAAATTCTCCCTTAGTGCCCTAATTATGGTTTCACCTAATGGGTAGAGTTCTAGGATTTTTACATGAGCTCAGACCTAGGAAGGAAATCCAATAACCCACTCCATAAAGGAAGGCAGGACATATCCTACCTACAAAAGTAAACTCCTATAGGTTCCCAGGGATAAGCAACTGTTACAGAAACTATATCAATGATAGTGGAAACTAGCACTTAAGTTTCAACCCATCCTAGAATGCGAATATGCGCCACGACGGGGACCTACATCGAATGTTAACCGTCAATCTTAAGACCATTCTCAGCATGAACAAAATGAGAGACCCCAGAGGCGATCTATATAGAGATCGTGAAGCTAGCACCCTAAACTGAAAGCGACTCTTCTCACACAGGATAGTTTTGCCTTAATTCCTATTAAAGGTCACTAGAGCCATGACCCACTCTACCATACATCCACATCAGTCAGTGATGACCTTTATAAACATGGGAATAAAGCAAACAGACTCTAGCTAGAGCTTTCACAATGACCAGGAAAGGAAGTACATCCCCTAATCTTGCTACGCGACTCCTCTATTTCTAAGCTTCACAGACCCCGGGTATAGGCCCCCACTTATGATATGCAAATAAAATGTGTGTGAAGGGAGAAAAATATAGACCCAAACCCCACCTGCAAAACAGTCAGAAAATTCTCAGACGGATATATATAGCATGTCTTCTACCCTAGGGTTTAATATTACAACAAACATAAAACACAAAAATATTTACATACCTGGATACGCTCATGGACTGCAAGTTAAAATACATAGCATGCAATATATACAAAAATAAAAACATGATATGTGAACATAAATAGTCCTAAAAAATGATAAACAATATATACACAAATGTAAATAACAAAAAATATTATTTACAAAAGTAATAAACAGAAAAGGGAAAAATAAACATTAGAAAACCACTCTAATTTTACTCAATTAATTAAATTGTCCTGACTCTCTAAAATGTCCCAGTGGAGTCGCCATCTGTCGCAACCGGAATTACGACAGGGCGATCACAAATTAATTTAAAAAAAATTAAATTGAGAATGGAGTCGTCACTATATCTTTTTATGGGAAACTATAGATAAACCAAAAAAAAATGCCTACAAACCAGATTCAGGATTCGGTTACGTGTGAGGGAGGTGTCAGCACCCCCACAACGTCCGTACTAAGAGGGTACCCTTAATTAAATGAATAGAAATAAGTATGGTTTTACAAAATATTATTTTTCCTAACAATAGTACAACAAATAAGAATAAATATATATTTACAAAAAATACAGACTAAGAATAAACAATAAGCAAACAAAATAATAACAAAGATAAATTTTTATGTTTTATTTTTTGAGTCCGACAAGGATTGACCTTGGTATTTCTAAAGAAAAATCAGGATCACGTAGTTCTAATTTGAAATAGGTTTGTTGTGATTTTTAGTATTTATCTTCTTTTTTTTATTTTAAAAATTTCATTTTTTATTAAGAAATATTTAGTTTTCTAAAGAACTATTTTATACTTTTTATGTTTTTTTTGAAAACTATTTATATATATTTTTTAAAGTGTCATATATATATAT
>Ga0123340_1003221_pt1 | contig 15211 bp, 9 predicted proteins | sample SirMexnodulemix_FD_89961 | JGI IMG/M metagenome (GOLD analysis project Ga0123340, IMG submission 89961) | Root nodule microbial communities of legume samples collected from Mexico - Siratro Mexico nodule mix | ecosystem: Host-associated > Plants > Roots > Nodule | place: Mexico: Nepantla... | reverse complement strand
TTTAGTTAAATTTTAATATTTTTAAGATTTTTTTTTTTAAATTCAAAGGAGGAGAAGGTAATGATACTCAAAAATATTTTTTCTAACTTTATACCTTTATAGGAACTGAGATTTCCATCCTTCATTATGAAAATAAAAGTCAAACAAAACTGCTCAATATTGGATTTCTAAAAATTGATAATACTTACAATATATCTGTAAAGAGTTTAACATTATGTTTGACCAAATTTTCTTATCCTTAGAAGTTACAATTAAGTTCAATTTCTTATTCTTGCAACAGTTAACGGTCTCTCTGTTCAGTGTAGTGTAGACGGATAATGAAATGAAGTTATCTTCTAAACTCAATCTTTCTCTCTTTCACTCTCTCTTCCAGGATGCAAGTTGTCCAATTCTTGTCTTCCGACAACTGTTACAGGCCAATGCCACCCCCAACGATGTTACCTTTTCTTTACTCATCAAAGCGTGCCTTTCCTCCTATTCTTTTTCTCGCGCTTCACCCTCAGCGACCCTACAAGCCAACCAGATACAAACCCATTTGTTGAAACGGGCCATTCACCAATTTCTGTATGTAAACACCGCTCTCATTGACTTTTACATGAAACTTGGGTTCACCAGCCACGCACGCCAACTGTTCGAAGATATGCCTTCTAAAGATGTTGTTACATGGAACGTGTTGATTTGTGGATATTCACAAAATGGGCTCCCTCATGATGCTTTTCAGCTCTTTGTGCACATGCTGAGCGAGAGTTTTAGGCCTAACCAAACAACAATTGCTGGTTTGTTGCCCTCTTGTGGTCGTCGCGAATTTATTCTTCAAGGTGGATCCATTCATGGGTTTGGTATCAAAGCTGGCTTTGGTTTGGATCCTCAGATGAATAATGCCCTTACCTCCATGTATGCTAAATGTGATGACTTGGAAGCATCCCTACTCTTGTTTGTAGAAATGGGTGAGAAGAACGTTATCTCTTGGAATACCATGATTGGTGCCTATTGTCAAAATGGTTTTCCGGATAAGGCGGTTTTGTGCTTTAAAGAGATGCTGAAGGAAGGTTTGGACCCCAGTCCAGTGACAATGATGAACCTTACGTCAGCTAATGCGGTTCCGGAAACTGTCCATTGTTATATTGTCAAATGTGGCTTTACCAGTGACGCTTCTGTTGTAACCTCCCTAGTTTGTCTGTATGCAAAGCAAGGGCTCGCAGATATGGCAAAATTGCTTTACAAGCGTTATCCCACAAAGGATCTGATTTCGTTAACTGCGATAATCTCTAGCTATTCGGAAAAAGGCGATGTAGAGTCTGCGGTGGAATGTTTTACCCAAACTCTGCTACTAGACATAAGACCAGATGCAGTTGCAATGATTGGTGTCCTACATGGAATTACTAATCCTTCTCATTTTTCCATTGGATGTGTTTTCCATGGTTATGGGTTGAAGAGTGGGCTGACTAATGATTGCTTGGTTACAAATGGGCTAATAAGCATGTATTCAAGATTTGATGAGATAGAAGCTGCATTATCTTTGTTTTTTGACAGTAGGGAAAAACCACTGGTCACTTGGAATTCTGTGATATCTGGTTGCGTTCAGGCTGCAAAATCAAGTGATGCTATAGAGTTATTCTGCCAAATGAACACGTGTGGACAAAAACCGGATGCTATTACTATCGCTAGTCTACTATCAGGATGTTGCCAACTTGGGTACCTGCGGATTGGAGAGACACTGCATGGATATATCCTTAGACACAATGTGAAAGTGGAAGATTTTACAGGAACTGCTCTGATAGATATGTATGCAAAGTGTGGAAGATTAGATTATGCTGAAAAGGTATTTTATAGCATCAAAGATCCATGTTTAGCAACATGGAACTCCATCATATCGGGTTATAGTTTATATGGACACGAGCATAATGCTTTCAATTGTTTTTCTAAACTGCTTGATCAAGGGCTAGAACCAGATAAAATCACCTTCTTGGGAGTTTTAGCAGCATGCACCCATGGTGGACTTGTCTACGCAGGAATTGAATACTTCCGTAGGATGACAGAAGAGTATGGTTTGAGGTCGACTTTGCAGCATTACGCATGCATAGTTGGTCTCCTGGGTCGGGCAGGGTTGTTCAAGGAAGCAATGGAAGTTATTAACAACATGGAAAGTCGACCTGATTCTGCTGTCTGGGGAGCACTGTTAAGTGCTTGTTGCATTCAACATGAAGTAAAGTTTGGGGAATGCTTTGCAAAAAATTTGTTTCTATTAAATTACAAAAGCGGTGGATTTTATGTTTTAACGTCGAATCTTTATGCTATTGCTGGGAGGTGGGATGATGTAGCAAGGGTGAGGAATATGATGAGAGACAATGGAGGAGATGGATGTTCAGGTGTTAGTGTTATTGAAGTGACACCCCAAAGAGAAAATAATAACAATTTGTGCCCAAGGTAGTTCTATTTTTTTCATGCATCAGAATTTATAAACAAATAAAAGTATAAGAGGCCTTATCCCTGATATAATGACTCCCATTTTGTCTCCAAGCAAAAAGGGAGCAATCTGGGGGAGGAAAATGATTCCAGACTAAAAAGGGAGTCCTCATGAGTGGCTTCAAATTTAGCTAACCAATCATCACACGCATTTTCTTCTCAGAATTTGCTTCAATCGAACACTCTGAATCCCTGCTAATAAGCTGTTGAATAAGAGAAACCAAAGGAAAATATAGCTTAGTCAGTTTCATAGATGTCAAAATGAAACCCATGATCCCATCTTGTGAAAATGAATCCCTCTTTAAAATTGAACTGGATAATCACTCTGGACCTTGTAATTATTTTGCCTATGACATATAGTGTCAGCATGTTTTGAATTTAACAGTGACTGTGCAGAGAAAAATGTGCTACCAACATGTTTATAATTAGGAAAATAATCTTTTGTCAATGAAACAATCACTTTGATAACTTATTTTTAAGGACAATATGGTATTGAAAAAATTGTAATTATGAAGAGAAAAGAAAAAAAAAATAGTAAATATCAACGGAGAATATAAATTTATTGGAAGCTAAAATATCGTTCCTCTTATAATTTACTTTGCAACTTATACAAAGTGCCACCGTGTTTAAATTTTATGAAATTCAGTAAAATTTCGAAAACTGACAGGTTAATAATCAAATCCATCGAAACTCACTAATAAACCCAACCAACATGTCAATTTTAAATCAAAAAATTAATCTAAACTCCCACAAATTATTCTTCACAATTCAATATCAATCATCTAACCTACTTAGAGGCATTATCGAATATCTTACATTCACAAAGATAAATATAAAAATAACATTTAATTCAAATCAAAATACAACCGCGTGAAAATTAAGAAAACTTCAAATACAAATATTCATGTATCAAAATTTTCTTTTAATAATTATTTAAAACCCTTCATTCTCAAAGTAATATTTTCTTAATTTATTTAATAAAGAACAGTATTTGTAAATGGTTCTTTAATATTTAAATCAATACTCAATATTCGGAACATTCAAGGATCGGTCTAAAAACCTAACTTTTTGTTTAATATTTTTAAGGGTCATATGTCTATTTATAAACATACAAACATTTTTCGATCATATAATAGGAGATATATTTCCAGAATTATAGAAATAATTTTATTTCAGTTTGTGAGATATTACCGTGATACATAATCCTTTTGATAATCATCATGTTTTTTTTTTTTCCTTCACCAAAAATTATATAAATCTCATAGTTATCAAAATATTTATTTATTTATTTATTTATTTTATCATACAATAGTTTTCAAATTTCTTAACATTATTGACTTAAAAAATGGAAACATCTTTGTTTAATGATAGTGATGATGTTACAATCCACCTAGCCAACAAGTTTAATTTTTTATAATAAAAAACTCATATATTCTTAAATCAATCGTTAATTGAAATAAAAAAATTCACCAGTTATAATTATGGTGAAAATCAAGTCGCGCAAACATGATGTAAACATCAACCACGAAGATTATCCAATGAAATAAATCACAAAAGAAACCAATGAAGGGCTTTTGTGTGTTTGCGTTGGTTTTAGTTTATGGATTAAAATATAATAAAATAAAATAACAATTTGAAATTATCCATTCTCGAAAAGCCTTAGCAATTAAGGAAGCTGACTCACGGAAAGCTTGTTCAGCACGTCACTCAAATTATATTTTTGTCCAAAAAGTTATTTTTTAAATAAAATGAATTATATATAAAAATGATTTTTTAATTAAAATAAACATATTCAACCTTATTTTATTAAATTACGTATATTTTTAGTCTAAGATTTATTAAATTACTATATATGTTTTAGATATATAGATTTTACTTTTATTGATGTAGGACAAATAATTGTATAGAAGAAATCTCAATACCTTAATTTATATTTATATTTTTCCGCTAATAAAAATTAAATTGTGAAAACAGCAAAACAAGATATTAAAATCTCATAATGATATTCATCATTAGAGAAAAATAAGATAAAATCTTATATCTTATATGATATAAAAAGACCCACTAAATAAATAGTATAACATTAAAAAGCGTTTTTTTATAGTTTTTCTTTACATTCCTATTTTTTAGTCATTGCTGGACGAAACATGTAGTATACAAAATGAATGCATGTACAATACTTTTAAAATTTGAGAAGATATATGCAAAGTAATGGTATTAAAACATGAAGATATTTGTGTAAAATTTTAAAATTTTATGTTAATGTATTTCGAGAAAACTTTAGAAGATGTGAGTGTAATTTCCTATTTATATTTTCGAAATCTTTTGAGCCTACAAATATCTTATTAACACGTTCCCCTTTTTTTATATTGGAATTTTACAAAATTTTCTAAAATTTCTAAAATACATCTTATTATTCTACGAATGTTTTATAACTTGCAAGTTATTTTAAATCTTCTCGTATATTTTACATTACTTTATTAATCTGTATAAACTCAATTCAAAATATCAAATACATAACAAATACAAATCTTAAAATAAATTAAACATCCAAACTTTTCAAACAATTCAAATATTATTAATATTAAAAATTAATCATCCATCCACATAATTAAAATTAATAAATAAATATAAAATAATAATCTAGTTAGGATGATAATTTTGTATTGGGTGGAATTTGTCTTTTCATATCTGTGAAGAACGTTAAATCATGATTGTGAAATATATAATAATTTATTCTTTTAAACGTTATTATTATCTTCATTTGTAGCAATAAAAATAAAACATTAGTAAAGTATATGATTTTAAAGTGTTATAGAAAAAAATTGGAAAGTAATACAAAGTTATCAATATTTTTAAAGTCATTTAATTAATTTTGAATTAAAATTAGTAGATGAACATTTTCACGAACAAGAATAAAACCATACTATTGAGCGTATAGGCACAAAATGCTAAATGCAAACACATTATTGTGGGTTGCATCGAAATTATAAACATTTGATCTGAAAAACACTTATTAATAAGGTGTCAAGTTAAATGAATTGACTCCCTAAATTTGAATATCAGTAATATTTATTATTAATAACCTTTATAATAATAATAATATGAAATATGTAAATAACTAATTAATATTAAAAGTTGTAATATCTTTGTATTGTATATTTCTTTTAATATAGAAATATGACTCTTAACTTTTAAGCTAATAAATTCAGTGGACCTTTTTTATTTTACTAATAAGCTGTAACCATTTTTTACATTTAACTACTCATAAGAAGTTATTTATATAAATGAAAGTTGCCGATTAGCTAATACCAAACACACAAAGTGTTAAACACTTGATTTTGAGGCAGGAGTAATATACACAAACAAAATATGGTAGAAAAATGGATTTAATGAGTGGGAAAAATCATTAAATATAAGTATCTGACCCATCTGAAAGATTTTGATATTATTTTTTATTTTTGTTATATGAATGTTTAAGATAAATTAATTACATTGCTTAAAGGAAAAAATATTTTATAAGATTAGTTTGTTCCATATTTTTTTGCTTTTTAAAGATATATAAATATATTTAGATGATGAAAAGATAAGATGGTGATTTCTTACACCTCTACATTGACGAAAATTATAAAATGCAATTTTATTCGGAGTATGAGATTATATACTAGGTGGACGTTAACCCATAACGTGAATGAATTAACGGAATAAGTGAATGTGAAGTGGATAATAGAAATTTTAAGACACGGCGTAAGTCCCAGCGGTTGCTTAGGCCAATACTCAATTAAGTGACCCCACCCTACACGCGTTCCCTTCCGTTGTGATTTAAAAACCCTAACCCCAAACGCTCCTTTTTCAAATTTCGAATTTCTCTTTCTCAGTAACGTGGTCATCATCTTCTTATTCTTCCTCTTCGCTTTCCCAATTTGCAATTCAAATCTCGTCTCATCAAAATCAACTCCATGGGAGCCTCTCACAGCCGTGAAGATCTGCTGGAATCATCCGATTCAGAGGAGGAGCAGGAAGAAACCTACCAAGACGCCGCCGAAGGAAGCTCCGAACGACCACCAAAAGCGCTGTCAACTCCGTCATCCCTTGATGATGTGGAGGCCAAGCTCAAAGCCCTCAAACTCAAATATTCCTCCTCCAGCACCCCCGCCGTCAAAAACGCCGTCAAACTCTACCTCCACGTCGGCGGCAACACCCCCAAAGCCAAGTGGATAATATCCGACAAACTCACCATTTATTCTTTCGTCAAAACTCACTCCGACGCCGACACCGACGACGAAAACGACGATACGGACGACGACGACAACAACAAAGAGCAACCTTTCTGGGTTATGAAAGTCGGTTCCAAAATCCGGGCAAAGGTGGACCCCGAGATGGGCCTGAAGAGTTTCCCCGACCAGCGGCGTGTGGACTTCGTGGCGCGCGGTGTCTGGGCGATGAAGTTCTTCACCGAGCAAGACCAAATCGACTTCATTGATTCCTTCCAGAAGTGTCTCTTCGAGAACACGCACGGCGTGGAGGCGACGGAAGCGAACAAGCTCAAGATCTACGGCAAGGATTTCATGGTGTGGGCCAAACCCGAAGCCGCGGACGATTCCATGTGGGAAGACGCAGAAGAAACTTTCTCCAAAAGCGCCACTCCGGTTAGGGCAAATCAGGATTTGACAGAAGAGTTCGAAGAAGCTTCAAACGGTGGCATTCAGAGCATTGCATTGGGTGCTTTAGATAATAGTTTTTTGGTGAGTGACGACGGGATTCAGGTTGTGAAGAACTTCGCACATGGGATTCACGGGAAGGGTGCTTTCGTGAATTTCAGGGATGGGTATAAAAATGGGGGTGGTGGTTCTTCTTCCTATTCTACCCCTAAGAAGACGCTTCTTATGAAGGCTGAGACGAACATGCTTATGATGAGTCCAATGGGCGGAGGAAAGCTTCACTCCACTGGACTTCATCAGCTTGATATTGAGACTGGGAAGGTGGTTAGTGAATGGATGTTTGGGAAGGACGGGACAGAGATTACAATGAGGGATATTACCAATGACTGTAAAGGAGCACAGTTGGATCCTTCTGGTTCAACCTTTCTTGGGTTGGATGATAACAGACTTTGTAGGTGGGATATGAGGGATCGCAATGGGATGGTTCAGAACTTGGCTGATTCGAATGCCCCTGTGTTGAATTGGGCGCAGGGACATCAGTTTTCGAGGGGGACTAATTTTCAGTGCTTTGCCACTACGGGTGATGGGTCCATTGTTGTAGGGTCTTTGGATGGGAAGATAAGACTGTATTCGGTGAACACGATGAGGCAGGCGAAGACTGCGTTTCCTGGCCTTGGATCTCCCGTCACTCATGTGGATGTTACCTTTGATGGCAAGTGGATTGTGGGCACTACTGATACATACTTGATTCTTATTTGTACCCTCTTTACCGACAAAGATGGAAGGACGAAGACTGGTTTTGCTGGACGAATGGGGAACAAGATTGCTGCTCCTAGGTTGTTGAAGCTCACCCCTCTTGATTCCCATTTGGCTGGAGCGAATAACAAGTTCCGGAATGCACAGTTTTCGTGGGTAAGTGTGAATTGAATTCTCGGCTTGCTTCGCTTATTGTTGTGTGGCAAATTAAAAACGTGATAATTATAAAAACTCATGCTTGTGAATTGTCATGGTATCTAATTAAATGTTGCTATTATCATTACTGTTTTATTGTTCTTCTGAATTGATTCCTTCGTTGTGAAGTGTCTTTTGACTCAATTTATTAAGTTTGCGCCCCTCATAGTATTTTAACAATAAATATATTGTTGGTTTACAGTCTAACCGCATTGAGATTTACTGTACGAGGACATATTTTCCTTATACTTGTAAATCACAATACGAGGAGTTGTTACATTATGAATGTTTTTGCAAGTGAAGTTTTTATTGTTGCTTCAGGAGACCGGTTTAAGGTTGAAAGCTATTGCCTTGTGAAGTTTTGCATCTTTTTGATAACATGCTGCTGTGCTCTTATTTTGTTTTGTTAACTGAAGCTTTATCTGTACCTAGTTGTGAAAAGCATTATCATGCATTGATAGAACTGGAACAGAAAAAGCTGAGAAGTAGTACCGTATTATAACAAACTATGCGGTTAATAACATGTGATATCAGTAATCGCTTCCTCTCTCTGATCTGATCTGAAAGAAATGATAGGCTCTCCCACCTATCTCTTCACTCAATAATGTCCTCTTCTACCTCCTTTTTGTTTTCATGCCCTCCATCTCACAACTAAATATGTTCCTTTCTTCCCACAGTCCTCCTGCCACATGTGCAGATATTGTTACGCGAAGTCAACATTTTCGACCCCTTCTTTTCCTGAAATACACCTTAGTCGTTTTACAATACTTAACACATGCACTTTGAGGTTTTTTCTTCTAGTTAAAGTGTATTCCATGTTTTGATTAGCAAACTCATAACACTTAGCATGTTAATTGTTTGTCGGTTTTCAAAGGAATGCCATGTGTGCTGGTGTTGAAAACGTGGGGATTTCCCCTTGGAATTCATGCATGAGTATGGTGCCAATAAAAATCGCAACCAATAAAGGGTTCAAGATAATGGCGATATCTTTAGCATATACTTAATTATTACCGTAATAATATTTGAGCCTGAGTTTTGATTGGCTATATAGGCCCTCTTCCCAGGCAAGAATTATTCTTCTCCTTTAGGCTAGATTGTGTCTGTTGTTCGGTTCCCACATCTGCTGAGAAATTACATATCTTGGTTTTTATTGTGTCTTTCATATTTTAATCTCGTGGAAATATATTTTTATTATTTCAATTTCTTGGTTGATTAGGTGACAGAGAATGGGAAACAGGAGCGGCATATAGTAGCCACTGTGGGGAAGTTCAGTGTGATATGGAACTTCCAGCAAGTCAAGGATGGTTCTCATGAGTGCTACCGTAACCAGCAGGGTCTTAAGAGCTGCTACTGCTACAAGATAGTCCTTAGGGATGATTCCATTGTCGAGAGCCGTTTTATGCATGACAGATTTGCAGTCAGCGATTCTCCTGAGGCTCCACTGGTCATAGCTACACCAATGAAAGTTAGCTCATTCAGCATATCCGGCAAGCGATGATACACAGCCAGTGAACAGTTGTTGCTCTTTTAGCTTAACTAATACCGTTTCATATCTTTCATTTAAAGACTTTTCAGTTGTACGTAGGATGCTTTCAGGTCTAGCTGATGTTAATATCATTTTGGATATTAATACAGGGAAATCAGTGTTTTTCTCTAATTGTATTCAGTTATCTCTCAAGAAGATAATATTAGTTGGTCCAGAATTGTATCATTTTTATCTCAATTTCTTTTTTCCTTTTTCTCATTTTTACCAGTTCCTGACTATATCAATTAAAACATAGAAGGTATGAAAAACAAATAAAAAAGACACTTAGATAGTACAAATTGGGGAAAGTTCATACCTCTCTCTTTGCTCTTGCGGAAGAAGCTGAAGTAATTTATGATTTCTAGAGTGGTACTCTAACGGATGTCTCTAGGTTGGAGGAAAATGTATTTTACGATGAAGCCTTAGAAGCAGACGTTTGTTATCCAACTTCTATCTCAGTGGATAAGTGGGCCCCTGTATTGTTTTAATCTTTAAATCAATAATATGTAGGCGTGGTTGTTGTGAAAGTCACAAATTTGAGGACGGGCACAGAAGCAGATAATCAGAAAACAATGGTGGCAGCAGCAATAGGAAGAGGCCTCCCCATTCAACCCCGCTCTTTATTCAACGGTAAGAGCATAGATAGAGCTTCACCAGCAGGAAGATTATCGTGGCTTGGGCATGCTGCTGCTGTCACTCCACGTTATAGACAAACTTGTGTAGCAGCGCAACAGCGACCCACATGGCTGCCAGGACTGGATCCCCCACCATATCTTGATGGAACGTGAGGATATGATTCCTAGTTCCTCTTCTGCTACTGCTAATTTCTCTATTCAAGTTTTCATATAATGATGTCCTTTTCAGTCTGCCTGGAGATTTTGGATTTGACCCACTTGGGCTTGGAGAGGATCCTGAAACCTTAAGGTGGTATGTGCAGGCAGAGCTGGTTCATTCCCGCTTTGCAATGCTTGGGGTATTGGGAATTCTAGTGACAGATGTGAGTCACAACTTGCACATGTACATATAAGAAAAATTTAATGTAGAAAACATCTTCATGATAAATTGATAAAATGTATCGAGATTCATTAGTTATTACTAACTATTTGAGTGCTAGCCTGAACTAGTTGGTAATCTGTGCAGCTGCTTCGCGTCACAGGAGTTAGTAAGATACCGGTCTGGTTTGAAGCAGGTGCAGTGAAATACGACCTTGCCAATACACAGACACTCTTCATTGTTCAACTACTTTTGATGGGGTAGAATTTTGGTCACGAATTCGGGCTTTCGTAATTTCATTATTCTTTGGAGAATTAAGAGACTTCACTTTTGCTTGCACAGGTTTGCCGAAACAAAAAGGTACATGGACTTTGTTAGTCCTGGATCTCAAGCTAAAGAGGGGTCCTTCTTTGGACTGGAAGCTTCACTGGAAGGCTTAGAGCCAGGGTATTGCCATTTCCAAGAACAATATATATATAATATTCTCTTCATTTTTTACCATTCTTCAGGTTCTTTAACTATATTACTGAACATGAATAACTGTCAACAACGGAATAACCGTCATAGGGCATTGTGATTTTACCGTTCTTGAATTAGTAGAAATTTGAGGTGTTATATTCTTGTTTCAAACAGGTACCCAGGGGGCCCTCTGCTAAATCCTCTTGGCCTGGCTAAAGACATTAGAAACGCTCATGATTCGAAGCTTAAAGAGATTAAAAATGGTATGTTTCTTTCTTAGTTCTTTGATGCTTATCAAGAAATGTATAATACTCCAAAAGCTCGTTACCATAGTTGTAAATCTCCTATTTACAGGTCGACTTGCTATGGTGGCAATGCTTGGCATCTTCGTACAAGCTTCGGTGACTCACGTTGGACCAATTGACAACCTTGTGGAGCATCTTTCCAATCCTTGGCATAAAACTATTATTCAGACCATTGCGAATTCTAGTTCTTAGTTCTAGGAAGTGTTGTATTGTCTTGAAGCAATTGTATTCTAATTCATTTTCAATCGACTTAATTGTTTGTTTAGTCTTTTGGGGGAAATGAATTACTCAAAATCCGATGATTAAATTGTTTTCCATTTTGAGTTCATATAACTTTTCAGGTCAAATTATAACAACCTTCAAACCAATGGTATATAAATTAACAACCATTGAAGTTTTCCACTTTTGCAAGCAAATGGATTTACTTTGAGAAACTTTGTTAATTGTTGATAGAATATGAATTAAATTATTTTGATGCGTAGTTCTTAAGAATTTGAAATGAAATAATTGTAGGGGAATCGAACAAAAGGGACATTTAATTCTTAAAGACTGTTCCACAAGAGTGAAATTGTTTAACCAGAATAGACAGGCCTCTGTCAGCTTCATTCATGCCAGAGCCAGTTGCACGAACTACCCATTCTTTATATGCTTTCTATTAAATATGGGATCTATGGAATGTTTCACGTTCAACGACAGCAGTTGTCCCAACTTTTATAAGAAAGGGATAATGAACATTATTTCCAAAATCACAATAACATTCTTACACTGTAAAGTTCATGAAAGGAGATATAATTGGATCATTAAAAATTTACAAAATTTTTTGTAACTCTAGGTTTAAAGAAGGGGAAAGAGAAGAATAGAGTTTCTATTAGAAATTTTGTAGTTTTTTTTAGAGGAACGAGAAAATATTTTAAAAACTGTAGATTTGTTGTCTTATAAATTCAAATTAAATTACAAAACATAGGTATTGATATTTTAATCATTACAGTTGAAATGTTTTAAATTCCCTCACCTTTCCTCCAAAATTCGAGAGAAACAAGAATTGGATTAGAAAGGATTTCATTTCTCTCTTTCCAAAAATGAAGCCAAACAAAACTAATTTATAAAAAATATCTTCTTCTTACTTCCCTGTCCTCAATTTTCCATCAATCAAATTCTTTGTTAACATTGAATGATGATTAAGAAAAAAATGCGAGCAGAAGAAAGGATAAACTATCACTGACAACTCAGTAAATTAAATCTGGGTATATGAATCACAATATAAACCATGAGATGTATAACTAATACAAGAAAAGCGGTGCTGAATCTGTAATGACTCAAAATTTGGCGAGTGATCTGGATAAAATGTTTGAAAACATTGGAGAATTCAGCCTACATATGGTACATTCCAGGCACCAGAAGATCTGCAACATTTCAAGTACCTTCCCTGTTCCAATCTAATGACGTATTTCCAATAAGCTCACATCATGTAGTCTCAGATACGAAACCTTTTTCTTTCATTTGGTAAAATCTCAAACAAATCTTTACAAAAGCCGAGGTTCAATATATCAGAAGCCTATACACAATACAGAATCATCTAACTCTCTCTTTCCCACTAAAGATGAATTTTATTTTTATGTCCACGTAAAACACTGAGCAGGCGACCAATAAACCCTTCAGTGAGAGAGAATACAATCAAATACACAGGGCACAGCATTTGCCAACATTTACAGGCCGATGAAATGAAGATTCCAGCATTTCAAGTCACTTTGAGATATCCAACACGGGTGACAGCTAAGATATCTGCAGTATAATTTGGGATTACCCTGACTTGGTTGAATGTGTTTTTCTTCTAGCAAAGAACATCAAAACCCTCGGGAAAATTGACCTTTTCTTCTTTTTCCCAGGTTTTGATTCTGGGGATGATCCACTTTCATCAATGTCTGGATGTACATTAGCCTTTGGACTTGACAAATGATGTGCAGCATTAGCTGCAACACCAGTGCGCTCAAAATTATTTGCTTCCTGACCCCCTTCAAAACTGCCCCTAGGACTTTTACTCTGGTTTACCGCTCCTTGGACAGACTCTCCAGCCTTTCTTCGTTGTTCATTTTCAGCTCTCCACTTTCTTAATTCTTGCTCTACACCTAATTTACCTTCCTTTGCCTTCTCAGCCTTTTCCATTGCCAATTTCAAAGATTCCCTTCTAGAAGCTATCTCTCTATTCACTTCGTCCAACTTTTCAAATGCTTTCAATTCAGACTCCTTAGCTTTATCAATTTCAGAATTAGCAGCTGCAACTCTCATATTGGCCCGCTCTTCTGCCTCATGTGCTCGTTTGCTAAGCTCATAGTACTCTTCCAAAGAAAGTGTTACCCCATTGGATGGGTCCACTGCATTCTTGCTTCTAGTTGATTCACTCTCTTGCAATGCTTTAATTGCTGCTATTGCCAAATTTTCGGATGCCTTTGCAGCCTCTATCTCCTTTTGAGATGCAAGTAATCTACTTTCCAAGGTACTTACTCCAGCCTTAGCTTGCTCGGCTTCTGCCTTTACTTTTTGTAGCTCTTCACGAGCAGCCTGAGCAAGCAAGTTGGCCTGATTAGTCTCTTCAGCTGCAAGTTGTAGCTTCTTGGGAAGCTCGGCCATTTTCTCTTTAGCTTCTTTCTCCTTCATCTGAACCAAAGCTATTTCTGATCTGGTCTTTTCCAATTCAGCTTCCAAAGATGCAACCGCAATAGAGGCCATTCCCTCCCTTTGCCTGATGGCGGCAAGAGTTGCTTTTTCTTGTTCAAGTTCTGATTTTAATGATGTAGCAGCTACCTTCAAGCAACTAACCTCTGCGGTTGCTTTCTCTATGTTAAGATTTACTTCCTCAAGTTCCTTTTTGGCTGATGCAACTGCTGTTTGTATATCAGTGTGTGTCTTTGTCTCTGGTTCTTCTGAGCCTCCTTTTGAGTTTCCTTCTTCATCACCTTCCCGCTTTAACTTTGATTCCATATAAGAAGCTAATTCAGCTTTCAAATCAATCAGCAAAGCAGAGGCTGTTTCCAGTTTAGATTTGAGTTCCTTAGCAGACAAAATTTGCTGGTTGAGTCTCTGGAGCTCTTCTTCTGTCTCTTTGAGTTCCTTCTCCCAATCCAGGGAATCTTGATCTCTTGCCATGACTGTTCCTATTCTTTGTTCCTCCGCTTCCAAGTGTGCACCATGGGCAGTCTCCAATGATTCTTTTGCAGCAATTAGTTCAATAGTTAAATCCTCTACGGACTTCTCTACTTCCTTTGATTCAGCAACAGCCTCTTCAGCTTTCTTAATAGCTAAATCTCTTTCACTCACTAGGACAGTAAAATCTTTGCGCAATGTTTCCAGCTCCTCTTTCACGGCTACTAAATCTGAAACAGCAGCTGTATACCTTGCTTTGGCAACCTCAAGTTGTGCCTTGGCTGCAACACTTGATTCGTCTGCAATACCCTGCTCCATCTCTTCCACTCTGAGCTTTGCAAGTTCTGAGTCCTGTCTTGCTTGACGCTCTTCTGTTTCTGCTCTCTCTAGGTTAAGTTTTAATTCTTCTATTAATCTCTTTGTGCTGTCCAACTCCTTTAGCATTTGACCTTTTTCCTGTTCAGCATCCTCTGCTTGTTTTCTGTACTCCGGGATCACCTCTTGTGCCTTTTCAAGCTCATGTTCTACAAGATCACGTCTCTGTACATCCAGGGAAAAACTAAAGTTAACAGCAGTTCCAGCAGACAAACAAGGTATGCATGCAGGAAGAATGATCGTCAGTATCACTATTTTTCCTTAGAAAACAAACAATATTGGACATTAGAAAGCGTGCACACACACACACACACACACACACATATATATATATC
>Ga0123340_1003220_pt1 | contig 15212 bp, 8 predicted proteins | sample SirMexnodulemix_FD_89961 | JGI IMG/M metagenome (GOLD analysis project Ga0123340, IMG submission 89961) | Root nodule microbial communities of legume samples collected from Mexico - Siratro Mexico nodule mix | ecosystem: Host-associated > Plants > Roots > Nodule | place: Mexico: Nepantla... | reverse complement strand
TTTTTTTTTATATATATATATATATATATATATATATATATATATATATATATATATATATATATATATATTTGTGGTAAGAATAGCTGATGAATATGTTTAATAAACGTTTTTGGAAAAGTTTTAAGAGATATTTTCTAGAATATTAATCATAAACGATTTAATTTTAATATTATTAGGAGACATGAAATATATAGACATTTTATTACGATGTTATATATAATTTATAACATATATTCACGAAGCTTGAATAATTATAAAGATATGTAACATTGACATCATGAGGCTATGTTATAATTTATATTTTCTAAAACAAAATCTTCATGAAAAAAAAATACTTCAAAATTCACTAAATAACAAATATTTGTATAATATTCGGTATATTACAAACATTATTAACTATTTTAATTTTTGATCTTCTTTGTAATTTTTTATAAGTATATTTGATTTATAATAGTTACATTTTAGTCATTGTTCTCTTTCAAAATAAATAAAATATTTATAAATTTTAATAAACTCTTAATCATGTTAACCAACATGTACTACTCATTAAGTTTTAATATATCAACATATAAATGACTTATCAAAATATCAAGTAAATTATGATTATGATTTCTACCCATTATCTTTACAATTCATTGTCTTTCATCAAACTTCAATATCACAATTATAATCAAAGTTTAGATGTTATTCTATTAACTCATTTAAATAAATTATACCATATTTCAAATATTTACACAACTACATTACAATATCAACATATATCATTTACTACAATTTTAACACAAATAATAACATATTTTAATTATCTGTTGTAAAAGCTCAAAAAAATCCTTTAATTAATTCATATTCTGTTAATGCAAATTTCACAATATCATAAATTTCATCCATATGAAATAAGATATTAACTTCATATAATATTTTACTTCAAAAATTAGAATCAATTTATGTAAAAAAAAATTTCAGTGTTACACTTTGAATCACATCTATTGACAATTTTAACTTTTTAATTACTAAATCTGAAACTTGAAATTAATATTATAAATTATATAATCCAAAATAAAATTTTAAATTCCAAAATATTATTCTATTTTTTGGATTACACGATCATAAAAGAAAATACTTAATTTAAATATTTACTTCTTTATAAGTCTTATAAATTGTACAGTATAAAATCAGAAACCCAAATGTGTTTAAAAATTAAAAGATAAAAGTTAATATGCTTACTAAATGGCAAAATATTAATATTCAGTTTATTGGAATGCCAAAATTTTGATCTCAAATACTTAGAGTAAATTAGGTGAAGAAGGAAGAAAAATGGATCAAAGTCTTATTTTTGTTTGAACAGCAAAACCAAAGATAAAAAATTTAAAAACTATGGAAGTGTAAAAAAAAATAAAAATTAGAGAGATTTTGGAAGAAATTATCGAGTTTTGAACTCTTATATTTGAAATAAAACTATTTTTCTCATGAAAGGGTTGGATGTTTGTAACTAAGTAAACAATTTTCTAAGGATTCAAAATAATCTCTTAACATTAGGTATTATCTCAATCTGAATAACATTATGAAGAGAAACTTTTATTACAAAGTTGAAGTTTTTCTTTAAAATACAGTAATACACTTCTAAAATGGATTTAGACTATTTTCAATGTAAATATATATACTCACCCTGAGAGCTTTCCATTAACTTTAGTCGATTCAAATGCTTTGATTCATAATAACTTTCCCATATACAAAATCACATATTTTTGTCAATAATTAATTCACACCAAAATTGATATAACTAAATGAATTTGATAACCATTGTCTATTAATCATTCATGTTATTCCATGTATAAAACACTTTAAATATAATATAAATATTATTTTGTTTCTATCATACTCTTTAGAAGAGCAACATACCAATCTAATTCCTTTAAACTCGGGTCTATCAAATATAGATTGATTGAAGTTGAGTTACCATATATAAAAGTGAGAATTTGATAGTTTTTTAGTTTCTTTATTAGGATGATTTTTTTAATTACATTTCACTATCTTGAACCATCTTAATTTGATCACACTTTTTTTTTTTTTTAAACCAAAGTTAATATAACCCCTTCGGTTAAATTCACACGACAAGCGTTACTTGCGCTACACATTAATTCCATCAAGAAGTTAACCTCATATCATTATTACTATAAATTTAACCAAAAAAACTATATTATCTTATTTTTTTAAAAAAAATAAAAACAACTCGAGAATATTTAAACTTGTGGAAAGAAATTAAAACAATGATAACAATAAGGAGATAAAAAAAGCTATTAAACCTATTATGGATTTTTGCTTTGGTAAAAAAAAGTTTTCTATTAATACAATATAAAATTAATTTAAAAGGTAAAATTTAGTTAAAAGAAGAAAGTTGGAGAAATATTGCAATAATTCATTTAAAAAAATAAAGAAATAATAAATTAGACTTGAAGAAGATTTTAAAATTGGATTAATCTGAGAGAGTAGAAGTCCACTTTCCCAGTGACCACAAAAACAAGAGTCTGCACGTTGTTGGCACCAGCACCATTCCTTCACTCACTCACTCATTCTCTGCAAAAATGTTCGCTTCAGCTTCCTCCCAATTACTGTTCAGACTTCACTCACTCCACTCCGCAGACCCAATGCCTCACTCACTCGCCCTCTCGCGCTTTCCCGCCACCATTTCCTCCTCCTTTCACCGCCACCACTGCGCCGTTAAACCCCTGACTCTCCGCGCCGTCACTCGCCGTTTAAAACCCCCACTCATCAGAGCCTGTGACCGATCACAGCAGGTTCTTTCTTTCCGTCGCCTATGCTTTCAACTGACAAAACAAAAATGAACAAAAGTGTTAATTTGAACTTGCATTAGTTCCCAATTTTAGGGAAAAAAAACACCCATTTATTATTTTTTCTTTTCTCAATGTGGGGAAAAAAAAGTAAGGTTTTTTATGTGATTTTTAGAGTTTATGTTGGACCCAATTGTTGTTGTGGAGTGACTAGGCTATGGGTGAGGTGGCTGACGCTTTGGAGAAGGTTTTTTGGTAGTGATTAATTTCAAAATCATATTTTTGAATGTTTTTGGTATACTAAATGTGACCCTAATCTGAATATTCTTTAGACCTACATTTTAATTCCTGTGTAATGTAATGGAGTTGGTGTGGTGTTGTAATTTTTTGAGTTTTTGAGCCTTTTTTTTAATTAATTTAATTTTGGAAATTCAGATTGGTGGCAGTGGAAGTGAAGGGACGAAAGGATTGAGTTGGCTGGAACCCATTTTGAAGTTTGCTAGGAGCAACGTTCTACCTTTGGGTGGCTCTCCTCTCAGTCATGTGCATTCAAATTTTTTTTTTTTTTTTTTTTGGTTTTTTTTTTTTTTTGTTTTTTTTTTTTTTTTTTTTTTTTTTTTTTGGTGATTTTTTTTAATGGTTTACTTCATTTTGATTATGTTCTAATTGATAACAATTTTGGTTGTGTTTTTGAGGCAATGTGTAGCTCTGGTTAGTGCAGTGACATTAGGATTAACATATCCTAGTCTTGGTTGTGCTGCTGATAAGTTAAATGTGTCAAAAATTGGTCCGTTTGGAATTTTTGTTATCTCAGGTTAGTTTTCGAGGATAGTCTTTTGCATCTATTTGTTATTTTGATTTTATTATACCCTTATAGTAAGGCGTTATTATGGTTTATCATATAGGATTGATGTTGCGTAGTGAAGAAATTGGTGCAGCTGTAGAAGCATGGCCCGTTGGACTCTTTGGGCTTGTATGAACATAAATATTTTATGGATGAATTTTACAGGCTGGTTCACCACAGCCTGTTTTGATCGGTCATCCTATATTTGATTAGAATCTTAACCTATATTTGCTTGGAGGGCCTTTTTTTCTGGGCTAACTTTCCTAATTGGAATATAACTGATCATGCTACAAATTTATTATGAAGTTGTATATAATATATAATATTGCAAATTTTATAGGTTAATTTGTAAAATTTCTCTTATATTAACTTCTCCAAAGTCTGATTTTAACTTAAGCATGGGATAATATGAGCTTATTGGAGAAACTTATTTCATTTTTCCTTTTGTTTACTTCTCCTTTAAGTGGATTATGCGTGTGTGTTATACAGGACAAGATTTTCTGAACCTGTTGAAAACTGTCATCAGCCTTGTGTCCTGTTTCCTGGCAAGGAAAAAAAGAATTAGTATTTCATTTGTGACTCAGCTTTCTATTTTCGTGGTCAAGAATAAAAGTTTTAACTTGAAGGACTAAATTTCGTACGTCTTGTCATATTGTTTGTACAATAGCAGCAACTGAGCATATTGCTAGATGGGTTTGACTACATGGATCAATTGACACCATTGAACTCTATAAAAATGAATTATCTCAACTTGTTCTTGTATGTCTGCATTGTTTTAAAAACTAAATCTTAAAGGTTATTTTTACGTATTTCCCAATGTGTAACGTGTTCTTTGGTTCTTCTTGCAGGTGTCTATTTTATTTCTTACACCATACTTTTCCAGGATAATATTGCAATTTCAGCTCCAACCCCAGGAATTTGTTACAGGTTTAGCCATTTATTTTTATTCTACCTTAAGCATGAGTCGGTTTTAGCAAGATACTCTTATTGTAGTTTTATTGTTTTCGAGCTTGTGTAACCACATTTGTATATTGCTGACCTTAGATCTTGTCAAACCTTGATTAACTGGAAGTTAAAATTTTGATTGCATTGTGTTACCTTATAGGCTAACTTTCCATATTTGAGAAACTCAAATTTCTATGATGAAGAAGTACTTCTTTGTAGATATAAAATACTGTTTGGTAACTCGTATAATTCTGCATTGTTGAAAAGATCGCCTTTTATTTGATATGCATTGATTCACTGAAACCTGTCTCTGCTTTAAGTTGATGGTTAAATTTTAGGCGATTTATTTTCCTTAAAGGGTGCTTCTTTGTCCATGTGTTCAATGATTGGCTCTATTATTATTTGATCTAATTTCAGCACAATATATTGATATACTAGTAGGCTTATGTCTGAACAAAAATAAGACTTACTTAAAATATAGAACAGTAGGCCTATGTCAGACTGTAGGTTATGTAGGCATGCCCTTAGACAGTCAGTAGAGACATATTTACAGTGTATGTGATAACTAAACCAAAGGCTTGGCTAGATGTTTTATGCAGGTAAAGTTTTGGTTCAGCACTACATATAATGCATCCAGTTAAATGAAACCTTTCAAGGCATTAATCCACCCTTATTGTTGAAAGGGACAACCATTCCTTCAATAGTGGAAGAGCTCAACAGGTTGACTTAACAATGTGATAAGCTGTTAGATGACTTAAGGCAGCATTTTTTGAAGGCCTAGAATAGAATGAGAATACAAGATAATAGCACAAGAGAGACATGTATTGTGTTATGAAAGATTACGTTTTTCTTAAATTTTAACCCTACAAGATATGCTCGTTGGCTGAAAGACCTAACTATTAGCTCACTCATTTTTATGGCCCATATAGGTCAGGTAACCCATAAGCTGAATTTATTGGAGGATAGCAAGATCCACCCAGTTTTTCATGTGTCCCCCCTAAAGAAGGTAGTTAGCACACCACTATAGGTATTGGTTGATGCTTACAAATCATCAAACAGCAACCCTAAAGAAGGTAGATAGCATACATTTTTGATGCAACAAATCATCAAACAGCAAGCCTTGTTGAGAACTTAACATGTATCTAGACAATATGACAAGTCATCCGAAATAAACTATAGTTATTGTCTTATCAAATGACCAATTTTTTGAACTTTTGTTAATTGGAGGATGGATGGACATATGCTTTTGTTTATTCATAGCAAGGTTTTCTAATTTTAGCGTTTTTTTTTATTTGCTTTCTAAGTACTTTGTGATTGTGCTGTATAAAATGATTATAAAAAACTCTTCCTTGTGTCTATTTGCTGATCAACCCTTGCTGGTATATTAGTCTCCCTATTTGGAATCATATATTGCACATTTCCAACAATTGATGCTCTGTAATACCTGTACTAGTTGTTGATGGTTGGCTTTCTTAGTCATCAATATTTTTGCAATTTGAGAGATGAATTTCTGGGTCTCTACAGGGCTGGCTATATTTAGCTGTATGCCAACTACATTATCCAGTGGTGTTGCTCTTACCCAGGTATGGTTATATTCTGTCTCCTTTCTTGTTTTCCTTTTGGATGTCTTTTCTTATAAATTTTATATATCTTGTATCTACCTCGCGTAAAAGTTGAATTTTGCTCAAGTTTTCTCATTTTGCTTCTGCAGCTTGCTGGAGGAAATTCTGCACTCGCTCTTTCAATGACTGTAATATCCAACTTGTTAGGAATAATGATTGTGAGTCATAAAAGTTACACATATTTAACATTATCCGCAATTTATTCTTGGTTTCACATTTTTTAAAGTTTGTTTCAGAATAATTATATGGCTATATTGAAATGTAGGGATAAGTAACTCCTAAACTCTGTATATTTTTTATTTACACAAAACATCTTTCTAAAATCTGAACAAACCCCTCCTATTTTGTGAATATGCTGCGTGCATTTTCCCAAAATCTCTATTTTTGTGTATAATTGACAAAAATATTCTTATTATAGATTTTGTCTCATGATACAGAGTCCACAAACCCTCCTTTATTTGTTAAAGATTACATTAAACCTCTTCTATAAATACATTACAGCTAAATCCCTCCATTCTAGTAAAAAATTGAAATTGTTGAACACTTAAGTGACAAAAGTTTTAAAATAACATTAAATAATAGAAAAATAATTAAATAAATCATCGTTTCATATTCAAATTAGAAAGATTATTTTAAATTTTAGTAATGAAAATTCTAATAAAAACATAATCTCATGAAATATTAATAAATTTGAATAAAACTATTTTTTTTAGAATTGGATTTTTAAGAATTAAATACTGAAAAATGAGATTATTTTACTTAGTTAATTAGTATATCACTTAGTTAAGGCTTTATTGATTTTTTTTTTCAATAATTTGGAAACAATTTTTATTTATAATTTTGTTATTAACAACTCTTAATATGCAAATTCCAGATGACATTTTGTTGGATTTCTGTCATATCATTCCATTATACACAATATTTTCTGAGGGTCTTACAAGATATTACTAAGATATTATAGCAATAGAGATATATGAAGATATCTTAACAGATTTAATACACGGGAGGAAATTAACAACATTGCGTTGTTTTTTCTTCTCGTTTTCTTCTCTTGATTTTTTCTAACAATTATAATCCATTATTTTAGCAATATGTATCAACCTCATATATCACATCTCATATTGACAACAATAATATAATTAATATTTGTTCTCTTGTCCCTTTTCATCAAATCAAGTCCATATTATTTCAATATTTTTTATTGTTACATATACATTTTCTCCATCTAATTTAATTCTAGTATTTGTTAGATTTATGATGATATTCTATCTTTTAGATTCCACTTTCCATCACAAAATTTGTGGCTGCTGGAGTTGGAGTGGCTCTACCTATCAAGCAGTTATTTAAAAGTCTTGTTCTGACCATATTAATCCCCCTTATATTGGGAAAGGTAATTGGGTTTTCTCCTTCACACATCTGATACTGTAGATGCTGTTTGAATAATTCCAAGGTGATCTGATTCTGGAATCCAAAATCGAATCTTCTCTGCATGGGCTCACTGCTGTGTTCTTTATGTTCAAAAGGTTGTTTGTAGTAAATATCTTCGAATTTAGTTCTTTATGTACATGTAATGACAGTATAATACATTTGTTTTTGCGTCTGCTATATGTTGAATTTTGATTTGGTCTTTGGAGCTGAATACCCAAATTCTTATGTTACTTCAGTTTCTTAAAAGTATTTTAATATTCTTTATTGCTTTGAATGGACAGGTTCTACGTGAATCTTTTAAAGGTGTGTCCATTTGTTTATGCTTGCTCAAGTAGCTTGTTTCTCACATGTTTTGATGGATAAAATATCTATTGTCATTATTACATGAAATAAATAGCTGCCAATGAGAATGAAATTGTAATGCAGAGTTTCTATGGAAGTCATAGTTGCAAAGTGGTATCTAATAGTTATAGGGAAAATAATTTCTGATTAGATTATTTACTTGCATGTCATTTGTAATCATCTCCACACATTTGACCTTACTTTATGTCAGGCAAAGGCCGGTCAACTTAATATTTTCAAAATGTTGTTCACTTACAGAAGTTGTGAGCACAAGAAAGAACTAGGAATGTTGTCTTTAAGGAACAAGTTGTCTTTGTCATTGTTATGTTATGGGTACACCTTTGTTGTCAGTCTGTCTTTTCTTTAGTAGATAGGAAGAAGCATAGGAGGACTCTATTGGGTGTGACTATTTCTGCTTCTTTTCATCATAAAACTTTTCTTTTATACGTTAAATGACGTGTTTACAGAAATTTATAATAATCAAGCTTTTAAAAAATAAGAAAGCCGTTTTAGTGACTTTTTCAAAAGTCAAAACCCTATCTTTTAATAATTTTTTCTGCTTATAATCACTTTCATATGCTCTAACCTAGTTCCATACCTGGTTTCCCTTATTTGTTGCACATTTAAGGATATGTTATTCTCCGTTTGCATTCTTTCTCCGTTTTTTTTTTTCTCATCATAACATTATCATTTATTAAGAATTTTTTATTATTAAATATACCTTACAGGTGTGGCTGACTTTGTCGACAAAAACCGCAAGCTTTTCTCATTGATCAGTGCACTTTTCCTTAGCATTGTAAGAACAATTCCTTTGGGGTGTTTCCCTATTTCCTTTCTCCGAGTTGGTGGTTTTCCTCGCACCAAGTTGATGGAAAGATTGCATAAGTTTTGTTTTGCCTTTTTAACATGTTCAGAATATTTAGTCATAAGAAATGGATGAGATGCATTATGCTGTTTCTTTTAATTGTTTATATTGTTGGACAAGACCAGTGACGCATTCCATGTATTATAATTAACTCAATAACCATCAGTTTCTGGTCAACGTATTATTGTTTCTGGCTTGACATAGCCTTTAGAGGTTCATCACGGCTTCACAAATCAATTGATTTTTCTTGACTCCTTTGATAACATTTTTACACTTGTTGTGATGCACACTCTTCTTCCTTCCCTTCATGTTTTCATCTTTGAAAACCAATAGTGTCAGCAATCAACAATCTTTTGTATGGGAAAAATTATAACTTTCCACTTTTCTAATTATATTCAATTTGACTAAGATGAGTTGAGTTAATGACGACTGGACTGTTGATTAATGACTTATTAGTCCTTCTGGTCATCCTGTCCACTTGTCTTTTCTCCCTGTGAATAAGAATAGTTTAGTGGGAAAAACTCTTTTTTTGTTCTTGCCATTGAAGCCATTAATTCAAGGGACCTATTTTGTGCATTCAGGGCCAGAAGAATCATTGTGCTGATGAATCATTACTTACATTATGTTTGTGTTTATGAAATCTAATCCCTTTAACTGAACACCTTTGATCAAAACTAAAATATTTCCAATTCTGCATCCATGTGCCATAAGTTTGTCTTTGTTTATTACATTTTATTTTGATATGAATGCTTTACATATATGGGTAGTTATCCCAGCAAACAAATCATGTATGAAGCTATTGTCCTACAGGTTCTTCTGCAATTAATTTCCTTCCCTTGTTTGAGATATTAAATTTGGTTTGTTATTTATTCATCAACAAGCCGATTATGGTCTAATATAATATTGCCGTACAGGTACCTTGGATACAGGTGAGTAGGTCAAGGCCACTGCTGTTAATGGTGAAGCCCAATGTTTTTCTCATAGCTATTGGACTGGGAACGTATGTATGGCACATGAGTTAGTTTAAATTTGTGTTATCATGACATAATTGGAATCCATTACCGGTAGTTTTCTCTTTTCTAGTTTTTGTTTTGTAATATAAATCTATAGTCTAAACGTAACATTTTTTCTGTATTTCATTCTAAAATGAAAAGTTAAAACAAAAGAGTTCCCATATCAAGTTGTAGATATTTAGTGTTGTATCTCTATGTGATAGGTTCTTTTAGCATTTACATAGAACACTTTGTTTTGATTGCCATATATCTTTGACTCTGTTTTTAAGTCAGTATCTCATGGATAACACCAGATCCATTGAATTGAAAAATGCATATTTGTCATTAGAAAATTATATTATCAGTATCATGGTTTTACCTTTTAGAAAACATTGATTTAGTACCTAGGACACAAATCATATATTGGCAACCTTTCTTTACTAATGCATTATAGTCTTCTGGTCATTTGAAGTCTTGTTTTAACATAGAGATATTTCTGCCACTGTCTTCTTATGAGCAGTAGTGTGCATTTAATAGTATTACTCACTATTAATTCATTCTTGTAGCATGCTATCAGCTTCAATGGCATTGTGGTAACTAAAATTATCCTTCATGATACATTGCAGACTTCTTCATCTGTCTTTATTGGTTTTCAATATCATTGCTGTCCGGAGTCTTTCAGTTATCTCTGGTGGTAGAAAATCAATTTTTTCTCGGGAAGAAAATGCCAGTGCACTCGTACTTGTTGCTAGCCAGGTAGTAACACCATCACTTTTTACTTTTTCAGATCTCCCATGAAATGAGTATCAACCTGGAGGCGCTTTCTCACAAGTTAGTTGTCAAAAGTTATCATTTTGATCTGCTTCCAAACAAGTTTTCATTCCTTTCAGAAAACATTACCAGTAATGGTAGCAGTGATAGAGCCACTTCAAGGTGCATTTGGAGAATCCGGGTTACTGGTTCTTCCTTGTGTTGCAGCACACCTTAACCAGGTCACTTGATATTTCTATTCTTTTTTCCAGTTTCTAGTATTTCTTCCTCATGCTAATCTATAAATCCATAAATCCTTGTAGATTATTGTTGACTCTTTTATCGTTAACTTCTTGCGTTCCCGAGACAATTCCAACAATGTCAAGGTGGCATAATTAGAAGAAATGGTGATCATCATTGATGTTTGTGGCATATCATGAAGCATATCAAGCTGCACCTTTAGAAATACTGAGATAAAAGGTGTTTAAAAATTTGTTTGGTTTCATTTCCCATTGCACGACTTTCCAAAATATAATATGCTCGTGTACATGTTCAGTCTGGAAGTTGTTGTTTAATGATTATAATTTTTATTATTTATATTCTATCATTTTTAATTCTTTAGATTAAATAGTTCTGATGTATAATGTAAATGGTAGGCATTTCATATTCACTTGCTATTAAGGATTCTTTAACTGTAATTAGTTTTCCTTGTCATTTATGCAGTTAATTCTACTGTTTCTGCATGTGATGTCCATATTTTTATTAACTTTCATAGTGCCTGTGAGACGCAGAGATTTTTTATTTTTTTTATACACATTGAAAGCAATAATAAATAGTATTTTGGAATAATTTTCTAGTAAATTTACATAGAAAGAGTAATTAATTTGAGGACAAACTAAAAATAATAATGTGTTTCCTAGAATGTGAGGACATCAATTAATTTTGAACTTTGTTTGGATTATTAAAATTGCAATAATTGTAGAACGGAAGATGTAACAGTATTTTTTTTTTCTCTGTAAATTTTTTCTTTTAATTTGAGAAATTTATTTTTTACCTCTCCATTAGAATGTTTTTGTAAAAAGCTTGACCAAAATTCATCCAATAAATATTGTTTCTTATTAATGTTAGTTTTGAAAACGTCAATCAAACACACAAAAATTCAACTTTAAATTTCTAGGAGAATAAAAATTTCTCTTCTACCAATTGCTTCTAAGAACAATTTGATATATCTTTTCTCTTTCTATATTTCCTTCCTTCCCTTTTACTTCTCAGATCCATTTTAACCTTGTTTCTATTTATTAAATGGTTTTAAGGTTTAAAATCGTATTAATTAATTTAGATAAATTATGTTAACTTTGCTTTTTTTAATAAATATACAATTATGTATTTAATGTGAAATGAAAGAAGAAAAAAACATGAAAAAAACTGATTATTAAGCTGTTATATTTATTAAATTTTATATAAAAAACATAAAGTGTAATAGATAAATAATTTGAGAGAGTATTATTTATCTAATAATTTATTTTAAAAATTCAATAGTTATAATAAATAATTAGTATCAATTAATGATTAAGATGATTACAGAAAAAAAATCTCTCCCATGCATGATATTATTTTTTCTATATTTAAGAATCTTGTGACGAGTAGATGGTCACGTTGTTATCTGCTACACCTAGCAAGAGTACAAACAGTGATTCCTTAATGCTCTCTCTGTCACTCTCTGGTTTGCTGCACTAAAAAATGCTGATAAAAATTGCAGCAGTGTTCTTTGTAGGTCTTGTGGCCTTGGCATATCAGGCCATTCACCCTCCACCCCCAAGAACATGTGGTTCACCACATGGTCCCCCCATCACAGGCCCAAGGATTCAGCTCAGAGACGGAAGGCACTTGGCCTACAAGGAACATGGCGTGCCTCGACAACTGGCCAAGAACAAGATTGTCTTCTTACATGGCTTTGGTTCCTCTCGACATGATGCTGTTATTGCAACAAACCTTCCCAAAGTATGTATATAATCTTGTTTAGTGAAAGTGTCATTGTGTAATTGCTTTTGAACATTGAAGTAGGTTTAAAAAATTCAGTGTTTTATTAGTTTTGTGTTCATCTGGGTTGATTCTAGTTTTTGATGATGAATGATCAGGGGCTTCTTGAGGAACTTGGAGTGTGTGTTGTGTCCTTTGATAGACCTGGGTATGGAGAAAGTGACCCAGATCCAAATCGAACGATGAAAAGTTTGGCACTTGATGTTGAAGAGCTTGCAGATAAGTTGGGATTGGGAGAAAAGTTCTATGTGATGGGATTTTCTATGGGAGGACAAGCCGTGTGGGGTTGCCTCAAGTTCATTCCTCATAGGTAAGTAAGACAAACTTCTTGTTCCTTATTTTCTTTCATGTTCTTTTAAGATTTTCTTGTCTCAACTTTCGTTGCAAAGTGTTTTTCAAGATTTTATGCCCAGTAGGTTCTTTAATTGGTGTCTGAACAACCGATTCTGGTCTTTTGTGGTTTTGGTGACAGAAAAAAGTAGATGAAATTCATCCTCTAGGAATCACAATAATGATTGGGGGTTTTCGATTTTTTTCTTCGACAAAGAAATTTGAAAAAAAAAAAGTAATAAATTGATCGATAATTAATAAGAATTATATTTAAATTTTATAATAATAATTGTGTTAATAGGAATTCATATTAATTCTATGCTTAATTTAGTTTTTCCCTTTAAAATTATATAACGTGTGCATATTTAAAATAATAATTCAAGATCTTGTTACGTAAATGAATCGATGATGTGGGAAAAAAAAAAAAGATGTTGGTTGTACACTATGTTAGGTGAGATATGTTATCAAGGAAATGCTGCAATTTATGTGGTAGGATTAATTCTGATTTTCTTTTGATAGAAAATGATTTTAAAAAAATGTTATGTATTTGCTTGAAGTAATTTAAGATGATATATGGAGAAATTTTTAAAAGGAAAAATGTTGAAAGAGAAAGTTTAGACAAAAAAAAGTAGTGAATTTATAAGAATTATTTGAAAAATTACTAATTTATCATAAATAATAATATTTACATGCAAACTTAATTTGTAAAAACCATTTTTGTTAATTAATAAATAATATTTTAATAAAATATTTATTTAAAATTTTCCTATTAATCTTTTATTTTTTACCAACAAAATGGCCATCCACTTTCCTCATCCCAACTTCAAATCAATCAAGTTTTCAATACCTACTAATTAAAAAAGTGAACCCAACGTACTTGTTTCAACCTTATGACGTGGGTCTCAATTATTTTGTTTCAAAATTATATACATATAGTAATAATTTAGTTGTGTTTTTGAGTGAGACTTTGATTTGAAAGTTTTGTAATGAGTTTGGTATGGTTGTGAATTATGGTGGTAAGAACAGACTTGCCGGGGCAACACTGATGACTCCAGTGATAAATTATTGGTGGCATAACCTTCCTTCCAATTTGACCACAAAGTTCTACTACCACCAATTCACACAAGACCAATGGGCCCTCCGAGTTGCTCACTACTTTCCATGGCTAACTTTCTGGTGGTTTACTCAGAAATGGTTTCCTTCATCAAGTGTTGTAACTCACATCAAGATTTGGCAATCCTTTCCAAGTCCTTAGTCAACACACAACATCAGGTACCATGCTCCTCTTCATTATCATTAAGTAATAACTAGTGTTTTTTAATGATTATCTTTTGAGTAAACCTATGTTTTGGTTTGAAGTTGTGAACATGGTGCAGTCACAGGTGCAGCAACAAGGTGAAGCTGAATCCATTTGTCGTGACACCATAGTTGGGTTTGGAAGATGACGATAAGCTCATCCCTGTTGAGCTGCAACGCTATATTGTTCAAAACGTTCCTTGGATTCAATACCATGAACTCCCCGGTTCTGGACATCTCTTTCCCTACCTAGAAGAAATCAGTGCCACCATCATCAAGACACAATTGCTAGAGTGAAAATTCATTTTATCTTTTTTCCTTTAAATATTTCCTAATTTTTAACTGTATTTAATTAACTAAATCTCTCAATCGTTTATACATAATTCATTTTCTTTATGTTTATTTTATTTTCAATAGTTATATATATTCCTTATCAATTTTGTACTATATTTTATAATATTTTATTCAAATTTAAAATAAAATAAAGTGAAAGATAACATGTTTTTATAAAAATGTAAAATATTTAGAAAAAAGTAAAAAGAATGTTAAAATACACCTTGTAGTATGAAAAAATGTTAAAAATAGTGAAAACCATAGTTTATCGTCTATCAATATTAATTTTGATTAAAATTAGTTTACATCAGTTTTAAATCGTGTGAAAATAAAAGATAATGATTATATTTATATATTACGTCTAACTTTAACATATTATGACTAATAATTCTAAAAATATAAAATATTTTTTTTAAAAAAATAGAAAACCTGATTAAGACAGTAGAAACTAAATGATTTATAATAATTCAAAATTTATAAATATTAAATAAATTATAATCATTTTCAGTAAAAAAATAAACGTGGAAAGGAAATTATTGAATGAAAAAAAATAATAAAAATACTATTATATATAATTATTTTATTTCTATTAATGAAGGACTGAGTTACTTATTTAAATTACACATATAAAAC
>Ga0123340_1003218_pt1 | contig 15220 bp, 11 predicted proteins | sample SirMexnodulemix_FD_89961 | JGI IMG/M metagenome (GOLD analysis project Ga0123340, IMG submission 89961) | Root nodule microbial communities of legume samples collected from Mexico - Siratro Mexico nodule mix | ecosystem: Host-associated > Plants > Roots > Nodule | place: Mexico: Nepantla... | reverse complement strand
TATATATATATATATTAAAATGATAATACTTTAACCGAATAATGTTTTTTATTATTGTCCCTTATAATTGTTTTTTCTTTTTTATATTTTAGAAATGTTTATATTTAGAACTCCCTATAATAAAAGATACTTTTTTTTCTTTACATCGACTTTTAGATTGAAGTTACATTACATAAAAAGACTGACGTAAATTGGAAAATGTAAAAATCACGATCTTTTATGTAGATTTTGACGTGACATAAAAAATTATTTTTACATCACATAAAAACACCAACATTATCGATGTATATGATTCTTAATTAAAAATATTTTAACTTTTAGTTTTATGTCATATTTGACAAATTCAACACAGAATCGCTAATTATTACATTGATAATAACCAAAACTGACATAAATAATTGTTATTTACATTGACCATTTGTACTAAATTTAAATGAAAAATAAAATTTCCTCAATGTAATATAAAAATAAAAATTAAATATAAATGAAATTACTATGACAAAATTAGAGTAGCAAAAATACATATTTCTTAAACTACAACTAAAATAATTTTAAACGTACTTCTAGAATCAATGTAAACTATATTTTTTCTTATAATTTTCCTACAATACATTTATAAATTTCTTATAATTTGATCACTAAATTTTTAAACAATTTAATGGGTATAAAATAATTTAATCCCTTCTAGTGACTAAAAATATGGTATCCTGCTAATTCCAATGCTTATGATTTAGAAGTTACAAACTAAAACTAAGAAAATGACCATAACAAGCAACCACGTAAAGAATATATACAATTTGTTGTGATACACTTATAAAGCTTTCATTCGTTTTTCAATGCAATACGAAACTCTTTGTGGTACTACTAGACCCTGCTGTTCTAACCCAAGAAACAAAGGGGCCTCAATAATGTGCTTTTCCCTCTCGTTTTCGCGTGTGAAGAAAAAGCAAATTCATTTTGGTTATCTTAACGTTTTGTTCTTTATCTGAGTCATGCCATACATGAGCTTCTGGTCAGTATAAATTTTGATTACTTTTGTGGATAGATAAATTATCTACAATTATATGGTTTCTATGAATCATTCATTCACGTCGTGACACTGTCAATGCTTTTACTTTGTGTGGATCGCTATATGTACCATTAATTCTACAGCTTCTACGATTCAATGATTTATATATTCTAAAATACAGTTTTTGTTGGAGAATAGCTTTTTATCCAATCAACAGATATGATTTCATGAACACTCAGAAAGAGGTGCTCTCTCTTTTTGGTGAACAAAAGCTAGCAGTGATATTACATTAATTTCATGAATATATTTTTTTGCACTTCAGTAGCTGTGTCTGTCAAATGTACTTTGGTTAATTAAGATATCCATATGTCACTTGGTGGGTCTCTTTTCCAACTTTTTTTTATGTGTATCTGAAAAATAACATATCCCTTAACACCATTTCAACACGGCATGACCCTAAAACCAGTTCACTGTTTGTAATGTTTTTATATATTTGTTAATGTTTCGAATTCAAATATGCTAAAATAACGTCTTTAGATGTTTTGATAACTCTATCATGTTTTGTTATGAAAAGCAATCTCTATAAATTGAGAAATGTTTGCCTTGTGTTGCTGATAAAGAAAAATGCTTGCCTTGTGAAATTTGAATGTATAGAAACACTTAATTTTTCACTCACACCCCAAATTACATTCTGTAGAGTGTACAAGCTACTTACAAACCAACCGATTACAAATATATTGCCCATAATTCACTATGTTTGGCTACATATAAAGTTATTCTGGTTAGTCCAAAAGTTATTGCCATGACTAGCCACACAAAGCTTGACTGCATTAGAAAGTGCATTTCGTATTTTGACCACCTCAAATAAAGTTACATTAGCATCCTTTTTACAAAATGTCACCATTGCAGCACACACTTGCTCAATCATTCCCCTCTTTTTTCATACATTCTTTAATAAATGGGGCAACAATAATTTACTTTTTCTTAAAGAAAAGTGTTTAGATTAATTAGTTCTCTAAGAAGTTCACTAAAGTTAAGCTTTGAAAAAATTTAAGGAAAAAAATATCATAGGATCTCAAACAATGAAAATCAAGATAAATTATATAAAGAAATGATATCACTTTTAATTCAAAATCTTAAAACATGCATTAGGTTTATAAGTCATTTTTTTATATATTTAACTTTCTCGTTTGTACTCAATATCATACTTAGATTAATATTTGAATATCTAACACATACACTAGGTGAAATTAGCTGAAATTACTTTGAGGATATACATATCCGTGTGCATTCGGTGAATATATAAAATTTGTTTTTCGATTAGTGGGGTTGCCCCACCGTTGCCTCCAAGATAGACAATGTTCATCCATAAATACCCTTCTTTGTTAGCGTGTGTCCTCCACATCCTCCATCAGATATCTCTTCCTCAAGTGTAAGTTACCCTTTTTCATGGCATCTGATAACTCATCCCTTAACCAAACCAAACAAGTGCTTCCAAACAATGACCTTGAGCAACAAGAAACTCTGGAGGTTGAAACTAAGGACTTTGACTACTCAAAGCGATCTCAGTGGCTACGTGCTGCTGTCCTAGGAGCCAATGACGGGTTGGTCTCAACAGCATCCCTGATGATGGGTGTGGGAGCAGTGAAGCAAGACATCAAAGTGATGATCCTAACAGGGTTTGCAGGGCTAGTGGCTGGGGCATGCAGCATGGCCATAGGGGAGTTTGTGTCTGTGTATTCGCAGCTGGACATAGAAGTTGCCCAGATGAAAAGGGATAACGAAAGGGACAATGGCAGACACAGAGATGAAGAGGAAGATGAGAAGGAGAAAGAGAGTTTGCCAAACCCTATACATGCTGCAGCAGCCTCAGCTTTAGCATTTTCTGTTGGTGCAATGGTGCCTCTTCTTGCAGCCTCTTTCATAAGGGAGTATAAAGTGAGGCTAGGTGTGGTTTTGGGAGCAGTGAGCTTTGCTCTTGTGGTGTTTGGTTGGCTGGGGGCAGTGTTGGGTAAGGCTCCAACATTTAGGTCTTGTGTGAGAGTGTTGGTTGGGGGTTGGCTAGCCATGGCTATAACTTTTGGACTAACCAAGTTGATTGGGTCAAGTGGTCTTTAGTTACCAATATGTGTCTCTCTCCTTGTGAAGTGTGTTTTGCTAACTGGGTATTATATTTGTCAACTAAGTAATGTCCTTTTATCACCTCTCTCCAGAGTCCCCTCATTTTTGCTTTTCATAATAAATCATGAGGCGAGACGACGTGAATAGAAGAAAGTTGGCATGGCAATAATCTACCATTAAAAGGTGTATCATAACCTTGTATACATATATTGTTGTTTATAACCTTGTATACATATATTGTTGTTTATGTATCAAAAAATCAAAAGGTTATTGGCTCTTCTTTCACTCGAAAACGTCCAGTTTATTAATCCATGCAGCAAGGGATATTGACATTTAAGAGATTTGAATTTTCGCCGTTCAATATTTAAAAAGTGGATTTTCTCTTTGATAGAGGTTGAAAAGTTGTAGATCCTCAGGTTTCATCCAATCCAACCCCTTTAAACCTCAACCTTTTCACGACTCTGCATTTAAATATTGTGTATTCTTCGAGTTAATTTAGTCCAATTAAAACCTATTTCAAATGAATTGAAGGCATATTGAATATGATAACAATTCCATGTACAAAATACAATATACTTATTGCTAAGTAGATCGATCGCCTCAAACTTATAGAAAGTTTATCCCATAATTAACAAAAACAAAAAGTTTGTATCAAACTTGAGTTTGAAGAAAAATTCCCTTGCAAAAAATTAAAAATAAAACAAAGGAATTGTTTTTCTTTGCAAGATATTTTATCCTAGTTTTCCATTTGCAAATTGGATGTGAATAACTTATAAAAAAAAATGAGTTTAAGAAAATGGTTTAAAAATAAAAGAATCAAATAAGTACTCATAAATTTCATTTTAAAATCTCTTATTTTTACACTCTAACTAAAGGGGCAAACAAATTGTATAGGTTATTTCAGTTCCATATGGTAATTTTAATGGCAGATTTTGAACTTGTATTTACAACTTCAACCATTACAGTCTTGATCACAAGTAAATCAAAAGCAGAATTTATATATTGATAAACCTTGGTGGTTACTTGCACGTCTTAATTTAATTTAATTTTAATATTGGAAAATACTATCTTCAGCAAACTTTCCCGGCCTAAAATGTTAATATACTAATTAGTTCAAATATTCAAATTCTTTTGATTAATTATTAATTTTCAATAAAGAACTAAATTAAATTATTAATTCATTAGTTAGACCATGCTTCTTCTGTGAAGCTGGCGAAGGACAACTTAATGGTTCAGTTATATCGATCGAAAATGGAATAGCAAAATGCTGCCGTACGTATTGGATGGTTTGTACTTAATTTTTTCCTCTGTGCCTTATCAAGGATTCAAAAACTTATTTTTTTTTTAAGTTTGTTTGATAATTGTATTTAGGTTTAATTATGTTCTAATTCATTTGTAATTTTGGATATTTTAAATTAAGAATATGTTAAAACTCTTTGTTTAATTATGTATTTAAAATTCTTTTTATTTTTATTTAAATAATTTGTTATTTAATTTTGTCACCAAAAGCATAATGGAATTGTAATTTTGCTTTTTCTATTAATTTATGTTTTTTTTCTCTACTACCTCCTTCTCCTACTTATCAATTAGTCTTTTTTCTAAAAGAAAGGGACGACTTGACTAATGAGTTAAAAGAGACTAGAGTAAAAGAATAAATTTAAAAAATCAAATACAAGATATTTAGATGAAAATAAAAAATATTTTAAAACACTTAATAAAATAATTTTTTTAATAAAAAATTAAATTAAAAATATTCAAATTTATATATACTTCATATTTAATTAAGCTTGTATTTACGTAGTAAGGGTAAGTAACGGGACTTCACAAATTTTTTTTGTGTATGTCATTTTAAATTTCCGTAATTTTATCTTGATACTTAATTATGTTGTGACCTATGAAAGTCCTGTATATCAAGCTAAAATAACAAAACACATTTCCCTCTCCTATTTCATATTTCAACAATTTAATAATACAAGTGCAATATGTTATGTCCTGGTTTTGTTCAAGCATAAGATAACACTTGATATGATCATTGACAAAATCTGTTGGGAAGTGTGTAACTTTCCTCCGGCTAGAACAGAAACCAGTGGTAAATGTTGCTTTCTAATATTGTCCTTACTGATTAATTTTCTGGTGTTTGTATTTTCCATACAATAATTTAACTCAGAATGGAGATTGGTAACCACTTATGGAGATGCAGAAAATACTGTGTATCAAGCCAGGTGCTGCCACCAGCTTAAATGATTGTGGAGAGGTTCCACGTCGAGAGCTTGGGTGTCAAGGACAATAAAATAGGAACGAAGAAGCCGATGGAATTAGGATTGGACAAAATTATCTTATTCAGGAAAGAACTATGACAGAAATTAACCCCAAAAAAACAGGAATGGGGTGACAGCCATTCTTATGGGAGTAAAAGTGATGTACTACAGTATCAACAAATTAGAGGTGCAGAGTATTTCACACGACTCGAGAACAGTTTATATAGCCCTAAACTATATATATAACTACTAAATAAATGCTGAGATGTCAAGGTACCCTACTCAAGAAAACTTCTAAATGCTGACATGGCAATGAACACTTCTAAATGTGGGAATGGGATAGACCATCAATACCTCCCACCATAAGAGTATTTTATATCCGTTAGATTTGATAATTTTAAAATTTTCCTTTTTCATGTTTCATTTTTAGTTTTCCTCTTATTTTTCCAAATTTGTTTCTCCCCTTACAAAATTTCCTACGCCTCTACCAGATATCTCTATCTAGTCCGAGCGAATGAGGATTGCATGCCAACGTCGTTAACATTGGTAAGAGTGATCCAATGAGAATGTTTTACTCCTCTCCATCGTTGTTCTCTACTCCCAACATCCGTAATGGCAATTATAGTGCCCGCTGAAGCGACAACAACAACGCACCATTCTACCCTTCCTCCCCCTCTACGCTTCTTTATTTGGAAATCCAGAGTAAGATGTTTCAAGTATTGAACAAAGGACATTCTTCACCATTGATTTGAAAATAAATAAATCTGACGGTCCTAGTATACTTTCGCCGCGTGAGAGATATGGCTGGCTATCCTTTTCTAACCTTCAACGTGTCAACATATCCAAAAACATAAATTTCAGGCTCCACGTGGCTTGGTTGAATCTTTGCCCTTAATACCGGTTTCCACAAGCAAATGCTTGGCCGAATGGAACACCAAAAGGATATTTAACTCCCGAAAAATAAAGTGCCAATGGCTATAAATGTAAAAAATTTGTACAGACGTACTGTAAACCAAAAGTTATCAATTTTTTAGTCAAATCAATAATTACTCCCGAAAAATTTTCCTTTTCCTCACTGAACTGCATTTGGAACCCTTATTTGCATCCATGTATACCATAGATATGTATATAAATAAGATAGTAATTCACAAAATTTGGACCTTGCCAGTTACCCTTTCCGCACACTTTTGATCTGAGTTTCCCACCCGACAAAGCATTGGAGTCTCATCTGTTACACATTGCCTCTCCATAGCACAGCGACATCCACCTGAATCTTTGTATCATCTATACTGGTCTCCATGGGGAATCCCACCGCATCCTCAACAAATCCTTCAAAGCGTTGCATAGAGCCAAACATTAGCCACAAAACCTTGCTTTTCTGAATTGAATACTTTAGTGCCCACACATGAAGTCTCCTCATTGTATCTTGAAAAGATTCTTCAATTTCACAACCAACCTCCATTCCTCCATAGATAGATCATCCTATATCAATCAACAGATGTAACTTAGACACATTTTCAACTAAATCCATTAACAGTTAAATACATTTGTTCATGATGCTTGTTATTGCAGACTTACCCGATAATTTGATTTGAGAATATCAATAGATCTCCGTGAAATATGGCTTACAAGTTCATCGTCGATCTCAAAATGTCTTCCAAACATTTTTTGTTGCTCTTCAGGATTGCTGCCAGCAATCTGTAAAACAAATTGGAAACTCACAGTAAGGTTGCCACCAAGAATACCCAAGGCAAATCGTTCCATTTCTCCCTATCATGCACCTCTTAACTTTTCTCTCACCATTTTCTCAACAGCCATCGTGTCTAATTAATTATTGATCATGACTAAATCGTGTAAATGGAATATGAAATTTTTTGTCAACGTAATAAAACTATTACACTTCTAACTAAATTTAAAACAGACATTAATGATCTCCTTTTGACATGTACAACTAACAAGTAGAAGCTTTTTGGTTCTTGTTTAATACACAGGCTTCTAATCAATATTTCAAATTCTATTTTCATTGGTAATAAGTTTGAGAGTTTGGAGAGGTTCATTATAAAGGATTTAGTTTCAGTCCAAGAACATACCTTGATGGCTACTTTCTGCCCCTTCTTGGCATAATCAACAGGTTTATGGTTATTCTCAATGGAGGCAATGCGACCAATATCAATGAACTCTCTAGAAGGAATGCAAATCGGAGTCCCAATCTGTCAAATGGACAAATATTAGATGCAAATTAAAGAATCAAAATAATTACCTTTGTGCATTGCACACAACAGGCTTCACAAAATAACATGACACGTCCTTAACATCATAAACTCAGGCAAAACAGGATCTTCAATGGTCAGAGATATCAAACCGAGAAATGTTAAAGCATTTAGACGTTAAAAGTAAACTAATTGTTGCTTGGTAAGGGTCAAAAGTCACATTCAGCTCAATTTCATGCTTAAAAGAGGCAAAATTTGTAGGATGGAGCATAAATAAGTAGCATTCCACTTCCACTTTTCCAATACTTTTGTTATACCAACTACCGAGCATGTGAAACAAATTTCATGCATAAATTTCCACCACATTATAATTACTCAAACCGCAGCCTAGATTATATATGGGACAGAGAAATACAATTGCTAATTCCTCTGTCAAAAATAGACTTAAAACAAATACTAAAACTGCTGGATTCACTCCAGCCAAAAAGAACCTCGTCCTTTAGTGAAGAAAACAGTTATTCAACAGATAATTGCAACCCTATAAAAAAAATTCCCTCAATAAAAAATAACAATACCTTTGCAATGCCTTCAAGAATATCAACTCCCAAAACAATTGGGTCCTTCTTGTTGAAAATGCAATTTGGTAAGATTTTCAAAACGCATGGGAAGACTGCCTCATCAGCAGCTTCTTTCTTTTTCTCCTCTTTAATGTTGTCAATATAAGCTTTAAATTGATCAAACAGATGATAAATGATATCAGCAATAAATATCTTCACACCCAATTCATCTGCCAGTTCCCTAGCCTCAGGTGTAACTTTGACATCAAATGCCAATATAGCCGCATACTCTCTCTTTTTTTCAAGCATAACACTGGCCTTCATTACATCTTTTTTGTGTACAGGACCAATGCTTATACCACTAACAGGGATACTGACTTCTGGAGTTTTCAAAAACTCCAGTAATGCTTCCAAGGAACCAAGGGTAGATGCCTGTACACAAACACCTTCACCAGTCCTATCAATCCTGCTCATGACTGACTGCATATCTTCCATTGCTGCTTCTTTTATATCTTCTAAATCATCATCAGGCTTCACCACATATAAACCAGTGCCAGCAATGGCATGCTCAAGGCCCTAAATGAAACACAGTACCACAGCTTAAGCATTCCTAAGCACAAGACAATAGAATAAAAATAGCAAAAGAACAATCAATATCACCGGGAAATACCTGGGCAGTGATTTTTATACCCATTGCAGCTTTGATTTCTTTGTGATGAAGATATGTTCCCTGAAATTATACCATTATTACTGTGCTGTGAAGTGTAAGAGATACTAAATAATACTCTCTCTGCCTGGATAGGATTTGCCAATATAGAACACATTACTCAGTACACAAATTGCTGATGTTGATAATGAAAGGATGGCATTTGACATGCCCAAATAGTTTTCTTGTCTAAATTAATATCTAAGACCCACCCCTCTGGTTTTTTGGCTCGGCTCACCATGTTAAACATAATGATCAGGATCTCTTCCAACACTTTTAAGATCATTGGAACTCATTAAAACCATACTTGTTATGAAATTAATAAATAATCTCTTGTTCACATTCATAGTAGATAGTTATGCGGTAAAGTTCAAATTTTCCTACAGGTAAATAAATGTGCCAATTAATAAAGAACACTTAATTGTGTGACTATACCTTGACACGAAGTTCCTTCATTGGATGAGGTGTCAATAAAGCTCGAATTGTGGTAACAATTGGACCCTATAATAAAAATTTCATTAGCCTTAACTACAGATCGGGCGCTAAAAGATGTAGTGAGAATTTAAGACACTTACCTGCATTCCGCATACAACTATTTGTTCTCCTTCATGAAGAACACCATTAACTAAAACAACATCAATCGTAGTTCCATGGCCTTCAACAACCTTAACCTCTAAAACAGTACACTGGTGACCATAATAAACAAACAATTAGGTCCCTACAGTTAAACCATCAGAAAGCGTTCAACTAACTTTAATATTAGGTTACAGTAAAGCTAACCTGCACTTCTTCACTGTATGTAAGTTTCTCAACCATTGTTTTCTGGGTCCATTGAACCAATAGTAATAACAAATCGGGAATTCCTTCGCCACTGAAATATCAAAAAGTAAAAATAGTGTCAATACAACATCACCCATATGACAAGCAGTATGCAGACTGTGTAACAATTTTAGGTAACACTTTAGGCATTTTCTACATGTACTGTTGGTGTGCAAAAATCTGCCCCCACTTTTCATATACCCACCCTCTCTTCTCCCACCAAATCACCACTTTTTAGATAATTTCAGTCAGACCTCGGACAGTTTGAAACCAATTTGAAACATTAGAAAGAAGTTAAGATGTTCTGGAACACACTGAAATACTAGAATTTAGAAGCAATAGATGATGCTTCCTAATAGTGGAAAAAAAATGTTAAAAAAGCAAATGGACTGAAATTGTTTTAAAACCAATAAAATGTTTGATTTAGAAATTTTGTTCTTCCAAAACGATGACCCATGTAGTAATGTTGGCATATATTGACATCAGTGTTAGTAAAACCTAGTGTATATAATTCAATACTTCATTAGTTATAAACTTTCACACCCTTAATCTCATACACTAAATGTTTCCAAGAAAAAAATAATTCAGAAATCTGTCTCTCTTAGTATTACGCATTAGGAATGTTAGGTGTGTGCAGGAACACGAGCAGTACATCAGTCTCAAAATCATAACCCGTCCATTTTCCTTATTCTAAATGACAAAGGAGACATCTACACTTATCACACCAGAGAACTTGATCCAAAATAAACTTTCACTACAAAAAATAGATGGTGAAAGACCAACTATGTTTACCAAACAATCCATTGTTTCAATTATAATGCCAAGCTTATTTTATTTCAGACAGGCGTGAGGAGGCAGAATATTATAATTACAAGGCTACTGCAGTTACCTTATTGCACTTGTAGGCACAATGCTGAATGTTTCTCCCATTTCTTTGTTTTTATAGTACAACTCAGTATTCATTCCTTGTTCTTTGAATTGAGTAACAATCTAGCAATGAAACAGAAGAAAATTAGATTTACAAACAATAACAATAGTCTGGTACAACTAACAAATAAATAAAATCTTGTGCTACCTGAGTGAGCCTCATATTGAACTCATTTTGAACATCCTTAGTCTGCTGCTTCATTGCTTTGACAATTGGAGAATTGCGACATGTTTTCCATCCATAAAGCCTGTCAACCTGCAAAGTGTCAAACAGTGGAACAAGTATAAGCATCACTTATTAAAAATACTCAAACAAGTGTTAAGGCAGAAATAGTCACCTTATTTAAGGCAACAATAAATTCTGTATTCCTCATTTTTAATAGATTTAGTGATTCTATTGTTTGTTGCTCTAACCCATGCATAATGTCAACGACCAAAATTGCAATATCACATAGGCCTGAACCCCGAGACCTCAAGTTAGTGAATGACTCGTGCCCAGGGGTGTCAATAACCAGTAGACCAGGAACTTTGAGCTTTGCATCAGCTTTCAGTTCCTTCGTTCTTTCACGTATGTTCTCAGCAGGAAAGTATGTTGCACCAATCTGTTGTGTGATACCTCCAGCCTCACCCTCCTGAACATTAGTACCTCGAATACAATCCAGCAGCTTGGTCTTGCCAGTATCCACGTGCCCCATGATACAGCAAATTGGGGAGCGCAGGTTTTCATCATTAGGCTGAGGAGGGGCAGCAGACTTTCTTGACTTATTCAAGTCAGAATCGTGCTTCTTATTTCTTTCCATAATCACAGCATTAGCTTGCTTTCCATTTTCAGTTTCATCAGTCACAGGCCTAGAGACAGTTGTACTAGTAGCCACTGTTGCATAGGAGAAAAACAAAGATAAATTTTACATTAGAAGGAAAGTAGTTATAAGTAAAGAATAAAAAGGTAAAACTTTATTAGGGAAACAAAAGTATAAGTAAACATCCATTCACACAACCCTTGGGAGACACACAATAGTAACTAACAACCGAACGCATAGCAGAGGGAAATCTACTAGTGTCAATCAAACACCATTTGTTTTAATCTAAAGCAAGGGTGAATATAAAACTACTAATTGTTATCATATACCAGAAAAAAAGGCATCGCAATGCCAGATTCCGGTTAACACCAATTCCAGCATCAAGTAGAATATCTCAACAATTTGATACTTCATGAAAGTAGGTGATATTAACTTAACAAAGAAGTCACTTGCATTGGGAAAAAAATTCCAAGACTAAGTTCTTGGTCAATAATTTATAGAACCATAGTTTTTAATTCCCTATACCAAAAGAAGTTCACAGATGCTTTACGCTATAGCTAACATAACGGTACAACAGTAGAGACCATAACGGTACAACAATAGAGACCGGAACGCTATGTCTCCAAGCTTGTAGTTTTCAATCATCAAAGAGGTTTCTAGCAGTGTAAGAACAAGTAAAAATGTCAATAAAAAAATGCAAATCTTACCAGCGTTCTGAGTAGGTACGGAATTTTTAGTCTCCTTTTTGATAACAGGTTTAGTTTCTGAGACAGCCTCTTCGTCAGCAAATGCACCTTTGGCATTCAGATTAACATCATCCCAGCTTTTTGCATCCCATTCATCATCTTCGTCATCTTCCACTACATCATCTTCAGCAGTGACCTGAAGTTCAACTTTGTCATCCACCTGAATCGACTCTACTTCTTCAATGTTTACTGGTTCCTCTGAAACTACATCAGGAGTAATCTCCTTCGCTTCAACAATTTCAGCTGTCTGAGCAGCAGCTCCATTCTGATTTCTATTATTTGGTTTTGCCTTCTTTGTCTGGTATATGGGTTTTTTGGCTGGAGCACCAGAGTCCCCAGAAGGGAGAGTCACACCCCCAGTGCTATTGAGAATCTGCCTCCTCATTGCCTCCAAACGACGGGCTTCTTCCTTCTGCTTACCAGTTAACAGTTTACCTTCTTGCTTTTTCTTCAGGAGTTTTTCCTTTTCTCTTTCCTTCTTTCTACGTTTAGCTTCTTCTGCCTGTCTCTCAAGTTCCTCTTGCCTGCGTCGCTCCTCTTCTTCCTTCTTTAGCCTCTCCTCCTCTTCTCTTTTCTTCTTTTCTTCAGCCTCTTTTCTTCGAGCTATTGCCTCTTGCATCTCTCTAACATGCTTTGGCACTTTCTTATCAGCTGCCTTAGCCTTTGAGTCATTCTTCTTTGGTTCAATTGCCTCAGCTTTAACTTCTGCTGATTCATTTTCTGCTGCACTTCCTGCTGCTGCTGCTGCCGCGGCAGCTGCCTTCTTCTCCTTTTCCTTTTCCTTTTTCTTCTTCTTCTTCTTTGCAGCAGCTGACTCTACCACCTCCTCTTCCCCCTCCTTATCCCCAGAAGCATCAGCAGCAACAGGAACTACTTCAGGAGTAGGCTGAGTAGGCTGAACTTTATCATCCTGTGGCGCAGAAGCAGTTGGTTTTGGTATAGGAGCCTCACCGAGTTCTGCAAGAAGCTTATCCAAATCTTCCTCCTCCTGAGCAGTTCTTCCACTCTTTTTCTTATTCTTCTTCTTATTTTTGGAAGTTTCAGCAACTCCTTCACTCTTATTTACATTGCTGTTGCTAGCATCAGCACTACCAATACTCGGTGCCTCAGGCTCCACTACATCCACACTTTCATCACTCCCTTTGGCAGCAGTACTACTGCTCTTCTTTTTAGAGGACTTCTTTTTACCTGAAAACGAAACTAAAGAAACATCATCCTCATCCTTGTCATCACCATCCTTACCAGATTCGGGTACAGAAACATCATCCCCAACAGAAACACCTTTGCTACCGGAACTTGCAGCCTTCTTGGAAGACTTCTTTTTCTTACCAGTGAAAGTAATTGGTCCAATGTCATCGTCGTCATCACCACCACCATCCTCCTTCTCCTCTCCATCATCAATTTCAGTGAGAACAGAGGCTGAAAACACAGCACCACCCTTCTTACTCCCTTTCGAAGACTTCTTCTTCCCCGTGAAAGCAATAACAGGTTCATCGTCATCAAAATCGTTACTCTTATCACCCACCACCTCACCATCCCCACCATCATCAATAGCATCAAAAGCCGAGGCAGAGAACAAACTACCACCGCTTTTCTTCGAACCCTTTGAGGACTTTTTCTTTCCAGTAAAACTAACCACCGGCTCATCCTCCTCCTCTTCCTCACCACCAGCATCATCATCGATAGCATCAAAAGCTGATGCATTGAACAAACTACCACCCCCTTTGTTCGATGCCTTCTTAACCACAGGTCCATCCTCTTCAGATTTATCTTCCTCATCACCATCCTCGTCACCAAGCAAACCAAAGGCAGATGCAGTAAACGCACTGCTCCCACCACCTTTCTTGCTTTCCCCCTTCTTCTTCCCAGCAAACACAACTTCAGGTACATCCTCATCATCATCAACATCATCATCATCATTATTCTTACCTTTAGCATTGCCTTTCTTACCTTTCTTCTTTCCCGCCGCAGCAGGCTTCTCCTCCGGCGCCGGCTCCTCAGAGAGCTCCGTTCCAATGGAATACTCATCATCGTCGATGACCACCGCCTTCTTCTTAGATTTCCCGCCACCGCCTTGCTGCGACGCGTTCTCCTCGTCCTTGGCAGTGGGCTTCTTCCTCCCCATGTCTGATTAGGGTTTTCTCTTCTCCCGCGAGTATGAGTGCAAACGACGCCGCGTTGGAATCACGGAACTGCGAAAGGGAAAGGAAAATCGCTTGGATGGAATAAGAATAAGATCTATTCGCAAAAACTGGACGTCAGAGAAGAAAATAAAGAAAAAGAAGGGAGATTAGTGTAGGGCGCACCGTAAGTGAATCTGAGGGCGACGCAGAGAATCTGCAAAGCAAGGGAAGGAAAACGGTGGATTCGATTGGGTTGAGAGTGGCGAGAAAAAGTGATTGTTCGGAAGCGATAGAGCGGCGGTGAAGGAAGGAATGGGTACGACGATTTGAGCCCTTAAACCAATGTGAATGTGAAAACAAATATTAATTACTGTGTATACGTACGAAATGTATGTATGTGTGTATTATACGTAACGCGAGAGAGAGTGAAAGAAAAGAAACAGAGAGTGTTCCTGTTCTAGGGTTGTTGTATTTCTGTGTGCGTGGTAAATTCACGATATTATTTGTTATCCCAAAACCATCCTAGCTTACAAACTTCCACTTTGGCTTGGAGAGACTTTGCAGAAAATAAATAAATTAAAGAAATAGATAAAATATAATCGAGGGTTAAATTATTTAGTGGCAAGAAAAGTGAATGAGAAATACAAAATATTTTTAAAATTTGAGCGGTGGATTTGTGTAACACAAATATAAATTTGTTTGATTTTATTCTTTTTATTCTATTATTATTGATATTGAATATCACTATCATTAATAACGAAATTTGTAATTATTTTTTTCCTCGTCTTCGTTTAGAATCAAAATCATAATTATATTTTAATATTAATTATTGAATTGAATTAGAAAATATTACAATGTAAATTTTTTTATTTTTTTTGTTAAAATTCAAATATCACCATTCCATTATGATTTAATTCAACTTATATCACAGATCATTAATAAAT
>Ga0123340_1003216_pt1 | contig 15221 bp, 5 predicted proteins | sample SirMexnodulemix_FD_89961 | JGI IMG/M metagenome (GOLD analysis project Ga0123340, IMG submission 89961) | Root nodule microbial communities of legume samples collected from Mexico - Siratro Mexico nodule mix | ecosystem: Host-associated > Plants > Roots > Nodule | place: Mexico: Nepantla... | reverse complement strand
TATTTTATTTATTATATTATTTTTAACCTAAACTAATCAAGTATATTTTTTTATTTGATAAAAAAATGTTTTTATTTATCCGTACGAAATTGTGCGTTGACACAGTCTAACATGAATAAACTATAGACGCTCAGAGACTCTACTATATACTACAACTTTTAATAACCAATGTTAGATCATTTAAAATCACAAATAAAGCATATAATTCAAATCACAAACAAGACATTCAATCTCTGTTAAGTCATTGGACGATATGACATAATCTCTTAGACAATAGTTTTGGCGATAACAAATACTATTAAGCATGCAAACGACACACTAGACGAAGAGTTAAGACCATTAAATGGACTAATAATGAAAAGCATACATGGACCAGACACATCCTAAATAGACCAGATGCACGCTCCAAGATGAGTTTTACTAACTAAGCTAAAATGCACTAGATGCAATGTTCACTGAATGTAATGAGCTAGACAAACAACTAAGACTATAGTTATATAACACGTAATAGATTTTGACTGACGAATTCTTAAAGCAAGAAGTCTCTAAATGATCTATTGATATTGGACGATATCCTTGATGAACAAATGAAATGGACAGTATCATCAGAATACTGTGGATAGACGATTCAAGAGTGTAAGGTCACAATAAATGAAATAGCACTTGGTCATGCCAGATGCATCAGACGCTACCAAAGAACGTCAAATGAGCTAGTAAATCTTGAATCAGACAAAACAAATATTAAGAGCGCGTCAAACAAAGGGACCAAAGTCTTCACATCAAGTAGTTCTAAACTTTATATCCTTAAATTATTATTCTCTTATATGTGTCAAATAATTGTTAAACATATTTTTGAAAATATCAAAATAATGTTGTATTTTCCAAAAAAGATATCGTGATTATTTTTATCTAAGATTCAAAAGTATTTGTGATATAATCTCATTTAAGTTTGAATTGCTTTAATGTTTCATATTCACACAGATTTAGAAAGTTCAGAATTTATATTTATCTGTGAAGTGTGAAGTTTTTATAATTCAAGAGATTATATTTTAGAAATATCTAAAGTGATTATCAGATTGACTCAATTACTTAAATGCAAATCATAAATGGTCAATCATGTTCAAATAATTTCTAAAATGTATTAAAGCATTGCAAGAAGCAATGAAAGCCACACATAATACAACATAGAAAATAATTCTTATTCAAGCGTCTTTAGAGTTGCTAAGACAAAGAGGAATAAAAATTATGAAATAAAAATAAAAGAAGACTAGCAGATGAAGACAATCTTCAGTAAAAGAGCCTCACAAATAAAATGATAGATAATAAAGTCCACCGCCTATATTTACTACAAAGAAAAAAATTAAAGAACTTAATTATGTGATAATAATGTGAAGATTACATCAGAGCAAAAGTTGTTATGTAAAGAAGAGAAGACAAGAAGAAGAACAAGACTATGTAAGGATCAATTGTTCAAAAAATGTTGCGCAAATGAAAAGTTTTCAAAATGAATTGAAGACACTTAATATGCATTGAGGAAGAGGATATTCAGTAGTGTAGAAAATTCAATTCACAAGAAGTTTCAACAGTCATCAACCTAAAAACTATATAAAGACCATTGAAGATGAAGAAAACAATGAAATTGGCGAAGAAGGAACATACGAAGAAATTCAAGAGAAATATTATGAGCGAATTCATTGTTATATCTTGTTGTTGAGAACAATTAGAAAAAAGATGTGTGCTTAACAATTGTAAATTCTTTACAGTGTGAAGTATACCCTGTGAGTTTTGATAGTTCTCTCTATTGAGAGTCTTTTTCTTATTGTGAGAGATCTCAATCTTAAGGACAGATTAGGACTAGGTCTGCTTGTAGAGGTTTGAATACTCGTTGCTTGGAGAGGTTTGAATTCTCTTTACCTGAGGAGGTGTAGAATACTAGTTCCTTGAGAGGTGTTAAAACTCATACCTAAAAAGAGGTGTAATGATACTTGTTTCTAGAGAGGTGTTAAAACTCGTACCTGAAAAGGTGTAATAATATTTGTAGCTTTAAATTATTTATATTCTGCAATTTGAGTTCATGCTCCATTCAACCCCCTCCTTCTAGAGCCAATTACACATTTAATCTTAATTGTTATGCAATCAACCAGTCTTAGTAGACAGTCTATCATGAACATATGTTATAAATGCTTAGAGGGTTTGCTAAAAATTACAGTTATACAAAATATTATTAGAACAATTAAGATACAAGTAACCCATTTAGTTAGTTTTTGTTATCATCAAATCATAAAAGCATACACTCCACATATGATTTTTTGCTAGTTATCAGATTGTTTAAAGGGTCATAGACCATCTAGTGTCTCAACAGATCAGGGTCTTATATTGTCCATGGTCTCAACAACCTCCCCCATTTTTTTATGATGACAAAAAAAATTCAATATGTCTTAGAATACATTTAACGATCAGAGTATACGCATCTAATCAGCAAAGCATACCAATAATAATTAATTACACACCAATAGTAAGTGATAGACTGTTTATTAATTTCCTCCATTTTTTGACATAATAAAAAAGGGATCATAGAAAGGCATCTTCACTACATATTTGATCTATAGAAAGCATAGAAGTAGCAAAAATATTCTTTAAGAAATCAAGGAATCAAGAAAGATGTAAATGAAAGCTCACAAGGGATACTTTACAAGGTAAACAATTTACAATGGTTAAACACACAACCCTCTTTTTGATTTACTCTTCAATAAAACGATATAAACAATGAACTTGCTCGAAATATTTCTCTTATATTTCTCATTATAAATTTCTCCATCTGTTCCTCGTATCTCTTGTGTTTTGTTTCTTCATGATCTTCGATATAAAATAAATCTTTGGAATGATGATCATGAAGCTGGTATCTTATCTGAATAGTAACTTTTCCTCTGATGAATATCTTCAGTATATTATTGATTTATCAATCACTTTAAGTAATTCCTTTGTTGTTCCAAATTCAAATGTTGAGACTTGATATAATATTTTTTTTCTCATGAGTCTAATTCTTTTTTCAATCGCTATATATATGGCAACTTTGGCTTATGTAATCTTCATATATTTATCATATAATTTAGCCTTTTGAATTCTTTCTTTATATGTCATAAATTTGAACATTGAACTCTATTATCTCTACAATTTAATTTTTCATATCTTGTGTGATTTATTATTAAATTGATTCTATTTTTGAGTCTTTGATCCTTGAAGCTTTGACTCTCTCTAATAGAAGAGCCCTTAGCAAGGGACCAACCACAAGAGCTATGGCTAGAAGAATCCAAAAAGAGTGGAACTCAGCTGAGCCCAACAGAGTCAAGCTCTTATCCTCATGGGCCATTTGTCATTTGTAATTAGTAGAGTAGATTATTTTCTTTCAGCCCATGTATTGGGCCTCCATACATTTTATTTTGGGCTTTGTATTTTTGAGCCCGAAGTAACAATAGAAATAATTACACAAAGTTACCTAAGTTTCCAATTGGGCTTCCTTCGAGCCCATTTAAAATGGTTTGTAATTGTCACTAGTTATGTGCAGTGGGTTCTGCATTGTTTGAACAGCTGTTGTAGGGTGTAGTAGGTTGTTTGCTGCTGGGAGCAGTGGTTACTTGCGGTTGCAAGTGATTTGTATTTTAAAAACTGATCTTGGTGATCTTGTTTAGTGGAATTCTTTGTTGGTTGGCAAAGGACTAGACATAGCCCTTGAGAAATGGTGAAGCAGTATAAATCTTTATGTTCTTGATCTTTCTTTCTCCCTTCTTGAACACTTTGTTTTTTTTGTCGCCCGCACAATTAATTGTTCTTCATGTTTAATTGATTGTTCATTCTTTTGGTGCTTTTCTACGGTTTTCTGGAATTGTTATATCATCATTTTAATTGACTAATTTGTTCCGGAGTATAATTGGTTGATTTCTATTATTTGTAAACTCAGTTTAGTTGATTGTTGTTATTGAAATTTATCTTCTTGAATCAATTACTGGTTTGAATTACTTTTGTTGACCTGGATCATATTACTGAGTGATTAATTATTAGTTTACTGTAAGTATTGTTTATCTTGGTTCTAAACTGTTCTGAATTTCTGTTTTTCTTTATTCAATTAATTTCTTTCGCTTCTGTTTCTGGTGTTTTTACTGGTTCTTTATTGAATTGATTTACTTTCTGTTTTCAGTTAATTGCTTCTACTATTTATTGGTTCTAGCTATATCTTGATTGTTTCTGAACTTTTTGGGTTTGTGCGTTGTATTCAATTGATTGAATCTTTGATTTAATAAATTGCTTCTTGTTATTATCAGTTATGTATATTGTTTCAATTGATTGACTCTGATTTGGAATCTACTGAACTTTTGTTGTGCACTTCATAATATCATTTTTCAATAGTTTCAATAAAGAACTTTCATTCCACATTTTATAAAAACCATCTTTGTGAAAAATTTTGAAAGTTCAATTCACTCCCCCTTCTTGAACTCAGCCTAAACTTGTTTTACAATTGTTACCATGTGAACTAAGACTAGAGACTCTTTAACAGAATCCCATATAGTGTATTCAGAAGCACATGAAGCAACCTCATCAAATAATCATGAGTGCTCGGAATTGAGATGAGAGAAAACCTATTTGTTTCCCCGTAAGTGTTCTCAACCATATTGATTCTAAGATTTCTTGAGAAAAAACTTTTTACTTATATCCAATATTGTACATTGTAGTTGAAACCTCTATTACGGGACGGACATTTGTTCCGATTGCAATGGTGAAAAATGGAGGAGGAAATATCTCCTCTACCATATCACCCTTTATTAAAAAAGATTTAATGTAACTCTTTAATGTTGATTTTCTTTTAATGCTAACAACCTTCCTATTGAAAAAGGATTATCATTATCAACAAAAGATGAACAGATAAATATAAAAAAAATAACATACCTAAAGTTGACAAAAGATAAAAAGAATCAGTGAACACAAACTAAGAATTCTCAAAGTACTTCAACAAGACAAAATGCCAAATATGACCAAAACAATTTTAAATAGCTCATTAATTTGCTCCATGTGAAACTGTACATCCTTCCCCTAAATGTCATATATTTGACGATATATCTTGAAATACAAATTAATCGTCTACTTGTTTAAATATATCTTCATAGCAAAGTTGTTACATATGCAAAGATAATTAATCGTCTACTTGTTTAATCAATTATTTAGAGTAATTATATACCTACCCACTCCTTATATTCAAAAACGCTATGCGTCTATTTCAAACAACAGAACCAAATTTAGTTTTATTCAGTAAAAATGAAACCAAATTTCATTATTTGACAACTTAATCAATTTAGTGAAATACAAGTAATGCAATTAAAAAAACCAAATATATTTGTTGTTGCTAAACTTTATTTACAAAGAGTGACACCTATAAATAAATGTATTAACTAAAGAAAATATCATTTCTTTTCCTTTCTCTCATAGGTGCCCTTACCAACTTAAACAAGGTCATCACCATACTTTATTTTATTTTGAAAAATTCCACAGAAAAAGGGACATCTTTTCTCATAAGCTCAATGACTTTCTTTTTTCCGATAATAGCACAATTCATTTTCTTAGTGTACATTCCCTTTAAAAATAATATATATCAATTTTAATGTTTATAGAAAGTTAATAACATATACATAAATAGTTTATTTTCAATTTAAATATTTTTCCTTATAAATGTTAAACATAAAGTCTATTGAGATAATACCTTATATTAATGATGACATTGAAAATATTATTTATTTTAGAACTTAGAACTCCATCCTAATTTTATCTTTAAAAGAAGTCTTAGAGAGTAAAGTGAAGAAAGTGTATTTAAATTATCTTTGGCCTCAACTTCTAAATAATATGAAAATGTTAGGTGTATCAAAACAAGTCTCTCAACGTTCCGACCTCAAGTTGGTTAAGATAGCAATCAATCATCTTATCCGAAATATTTTCTATTATAGAACTTGAAAGAGTGAGACTATTAAACATCATAACAAATAATATATACATAAATATTTTATTTTGAATTTAAATACTTTTTTGACAGGTTTAAAAAATTTGTAATTTATATTTTTAAATTTTAAATTTAAAAGTGCATAATAGTATGCAATACCTAATGATAGAGTAGTTGAGATATAATATTTAAAGAAAGAAATTCAATTTTAAAAAATCGCAATGGTCATTTAAAAGTGTAAGCAGTTAAAATTCAAAGAAAAAATGTAAATAAAAATAATACAAAAAATCAATTGAGATTCGGTGAACAATAATATAATAAGGGAAAGTGACTAGGATTAAAATAAAAATAAATAAAAAGAACAAACCTGAACAGTTGTAAAATGTCTAAAGGAGAAAAAAATAATAATAAGATGATGTTGAATATAATAGAGCATCCAGGTCAAAACAAAGTATAGTTGAGTTGTTTAAAGATGGTTTTGGGCTGAATCAAAGAAGAATGAATGTAGGTCTATAATATATAATCCAAATATAGTATTATAATGGTGAGGGGAACAAGCGCGTAAAAGAGAATAAATAGTAAAGAAGGAAAAGCATGTAAATGAAAATAAAAGGAAGGGTGAAATCTGAAAAAGAAAGGAGTGGAAAGCGAAAAGCGGAGTGAGTGGCATAAAGTAACGTGGCCTGCCGACTCTCAAGCAATCTCGAATTCCACGCAACTGATTGCGCACCACCATCCCTATTAACCGTTGCTCTATCTTTTTCAACGCCACGTACATTATCCACCATTAATGTCTAATAACCACGCAATATTATTCAAAACACACCACCACCCAGTTACTATAATCAATGCCTCAACCATCAATCCCACTTAATTAAAATAATTTCACATATAAAATAAAGTTCTGTTTACGTGGACAGAATATGTACTTTTACATGGATTATAAATTGTGGGCATGACATGAAAGTTTACAAGGAGTTTAGGTTTCATACATATTGTACAATCTGAAGGAGAATTTTTAGTTCAAAAGAAAGGGACTGGGGGTGAGCTTCCTTAATATACACTGTCTATTGCTTAAATAATAATCTAAATTGTGTACATACATAATAGCTATCACTAAATGAATGATACTTAGTCATGGTCGAAAATATAGGACCCAAGATAGATAATTACCTGCTACCGAGGTTGTAAGGTAACCCATGTAAGAATACTATATTCGCTTCTCGAGACAATAGATGGCTAAAAGGGACTTCCTGCTAAAAGAAAAAATTGATGCCGCTTGTGGCCTACTTGTTCAGAGTGTACAGGAAACAAAAATGCATGCATGTCCATGCATTTTCTCTGCTCCACTTCTACCGATCATCAGCTGAATCAAATCATGGTAAGGATTATTGCCATCAGATACAACATGAATAACAAGACATTTTAGACTGATCAAGTAATCATGCATTATTGCAAGGATTAGTCAACATCAAGAATGAAAAACACTGGTTCTATATATAAGATAATACAGAACAACATCACTCATCTCTGATCCGTTTATGTATACGTACAACCATGTATTTGTTGTTTGTACAGTCAATATATACAAAATGCCAGGTAAAGGAAAAGCAGGATCGGGTTCCACTTCCAAACCAAATAAGCGTCAAAGACATCAACACAACACAACACAAGTCTAGCTAACAATTTAGTTTTTGTTTTTGTTTCTGTATTTCCTAACAAGATAAAGATTGTTTGAGACCCTGTGAAGCATTAAATTTTGCATCTTTTTAAGCAGAAAATGTAATCTTGATTCCTCGGGCCATGGAAAAGTAAGCCTTCGTGCTAGACTTCGTGGTTAATTCACAATGATATAGAGGAATCACTAACATTTAACTCGTTATGGGTAATATCTGACAGCAACTTGATCTGATGCGTCGTGCAACCTATCAACCTGACCTCTAAAAGGTGTGTTTTTCTTTCCTTTACCTTTTCTCTTTATACTTCAAACGAAGCCCTGGGACCTATCTATAGCTATCACCAACCGTAACGGTGTACGCGTACGGTGCATCTAATAGTGACTAACTAAGCTAAATAAACAGATGTCTGTAATTGTGGAAGTGCTAAGTAACAATAGCAATGGATTTTTTCAACCACAGTATACTAGCAAGAAACCATCGTAGGTATGATATATATATATATATATATATATATGAGCCTACGAAATTCCAGCGAGAGACATGTCATGTTCTCTTTGAAAGTGACAGACAGCAAATTTTATATTAAGTCAGTGCATATATATTTAATCGAATTGGCTTTTGAAAGACAGATGAAGACCTAGCAAAGTTTCTTGATCTGCCCAATAAAGAGAAACAGATATGTCATGCGGAGCTGACTTTCCGAGCAAAAAGTCGAGAGCTTAAAGAAGATTAAACAATTCAAGGCCCGTAAGATGAAAGAAGACAAGCAGCAATAATAAACTCTTTTTCTGTCTGTTAAATGTAAATATATAATTAAAAAATCACAAAAAATAAATATAATCTTTTAACAATAAAGAATTCCAAGCCACTCTATATTTCTTCTGGAAAAAGAAAAGACTAATCACTATTTTTAATCTGGAAAAAGAAAAGGTTTCAATTTTTTGTAAAGTTTTAAGAGCAACGCATCTAAAAGCAGTCAATTGAAGACTAATGAAAGGTTCACCTTTGAATTCGTTTGTCTCCAATCATACTTTAACCTAAGATGTCTAAGTGCTCCTGAAAACAACATCATTAGTCAATATAATTAAGGTTCTGACACAGAAGTTCGTAACCACTAAAGATATGCATTATGATGGTAGTGATGCGTGTGTCATGACCACTTGAAAGCAGAAAAGATATCAGCCGACCCATATATCATGCTAAAGGTTATTAAGTGAGGAATATGAAGTCATGTAATTAGAGCGTCATCGTTTACTCTGATTATTTTTCTAGTGTTCAAGATACTAAATAAAAAATACATGACGAAATTTAAACTGACAAATAATACATATACTTTTAACCCTTTAATCTCTATGCAACGACAAATTAGAAGAATTTACAATGTTCGATCAGTAACCAAACTAAACTGTCATTCTCACAAAACAAGAAAAAAAATACAAAATGTTATTTCATAGAAGTAATATTTTTCAAACCATTCAATATCCCAACCTTTTGTTCTAATGAAATAAAAAAGAAAAAAAAAATGCAAGGGTCATTCAATTTGAGAAAACGTTTGCATTTTATTTTTTATTTTTCACTTTTACTTATAGAAATAACACTTTAGTTCTATATCATTCTTGGTTGTTAAATATATAAAAATAATTAAAATTACTTTTATTATTTTCCAAACAAACCTTAAAAGGGAAAAACAAGATGAAAACAATTAATATATTTATATGTAAAGCAACACGTTTTAGAATCCTAACCACTCTTTTATCTCAGATCTCTAAATATAGCTCCTAAATAATCACTTTAGAAGGCACTCTTTTATGATTGAATGGCCTAAAAAATACCTTTATAATGTCATTTTATATATTTCTTTGTTTTATAAATATAAAATAATCTTTTGAACCAAACATTTTCACTTTTGATTACTTAAGAACCAACCTTCAAAATACTCTTAAAAATTGAATTGCTAAATTGTATTTTTTGTGTCATTCTTAATAATATTAACAATACTCTTAAAAATAATGTTAACAGTACTCTTAACTAATAATTATATCTGTAAAATCTCTAGAAATAGACATTTTTATTTATAGTTGCTAAAATTTAAATAACAGTTCCCCTTATTTATGAAAGTATAAATATTTTTTCCCTCATTTGCACAACTCAAATAAAAAAATAACTTATAAAAAATTTAGTTTTGGTAAATCTCCTTGAAAAACTTATAAAATGCATTTGGAAAAAAGTGTATTTAGATAAAAAGTTTAATATTTATTATTGGAAATACAACTGCGCAAAAGCACCAGCTGCATGTCCTTTTTTATGATAACAAAAAAATATGATAAATATAACTATTATCATAATAAAAGATAATTATTAAAACATAAAAAATATTATAATAAGGTACGTATATAAAATAGTTAATTTTTTATTAATTGTTATAATTATAAATAAAAACTCTTTTAATATGGGTAGTTTCTTATAAATTATAAAAACTAAAATTATTAGTGGAGAGAAAGGTGAAAAAGTAAAATAATAAATAAGCTGATAGAAAAGATCGAGTGAGGTTGAATATTTATACCATGAAATTATTCTCTCATCTGATACGCATTCCCGGAGGTACAATATCTCCAAGCAACCCTTCATCCGTGGGAGGCTGCAGCGACGATGCATCAGCTGGTATTGCTGCGCTGGATCCTCCAGATGCATCATCCTGTGCTTGGCATGGCTGAGAAATGGAGCTGAGAGTATTTATAGTATTAGTCTCTCTGGGTAAATGAATTGGATAATAAAACTGTGACATTGTAGGAGCCAACTGGCCCGCAAAGGCAGCAGCCTCGTGACTAATGATTCCCCCTCGAGGAAATCCAACGGTATGATGACAGTGTTGGCCTTCATACGTGGTAATCACAATCGTTGGGTCCTCGGAAGAGCGCTCAACCCTCTTCTTCACTGTGCATTTGCTGTTTGTGCAGCGGTAGTAGCTCCTGCAAAAGAAATTTAAATGCATCACAATAATTAATCAGTAATGTTGTCAGTTAGCTTTTCTGGTGCAGTTATCACTGCACTTTATTCCATAAATGTTTAGCACAAAGACTCATACATTGACGGCTTCCAATAATATTTCACCTGACCTATCCATCGAAAATATAGATATATTGAATTAGAAACACTATATTGTTTGGAATCATCTTGGTTTTTCATTATTTTTTCTACGGTTAGTTATTTATATATTCCAATATATATAAGAGGAGAGTCAGCACATTAGTTAAAATCTATTTAGAATCTATAAAATAAAAATACTATAAAAGGTTAAATCTACAAAGAAAAATTTTAATTTTTAACAGTTCTTAATAATATACAATGTACCAAAATAAGTATGTTAAAAAAATTATTGCTAGCATAACAATTAAAATGGTGAATGAATTTGATATATAATATACATGCATCGCATGCTAAGTTAGTTGACATAGTTCTTTTTTTTTCCTAAGTCCTTTTTATCTCATTTTAGTTCTGAACCACAGAAGGTTCAAAATGTTTTAAAACAATACTACATCATGTGTTTTCTTTAACAAAAACGAAATTTTAACTAAAGTCAAAAGGGGCCACAAAATAGTCAACTGTAGTTTTTTAATAAAATTAAAATTTAATTTGATGCCAAGGTAGCTGTAAACCTAGGGAATGGGCTATTTTTAACTGCCTTCTGACCATACTTCCGCCATCTGTAGCCATCCTCAAGATGATCAACTTCACTCTTGGTCATAAATGCAAACCGTGGCTGCCTTATTCGCTTTTGCCCCTTCTTTTTACCTTTATTCCTACAAAACATTTCACTTACAATTTATATCAGTATAAAGCAGCATAGAGAAATCATCAAAGAAAAAGAAAAACTATGTCATAACCTAAACCACTAACAGATTTTATATTTCTGTTCGTCATCAATCCTACTCAAGATTTTATTGTATAGAGAAATGTCAAGAATGTTTACTCCATTTTTATGTAAATATTTAGGAGTATCAGTTTTAAAAAGTATAACGCTGGGCAATGATAAGATTATAGTCCTTTGTCATCTGTTGGGTTTCATAAACATCGATGAAGCAATAATCGGAATCATGAGGCCAGGAACTAAGATAAGGCAATTCCGGCAAATACATTAATTCAAAAAAAAAAAAAATACACGAGGGGGTAAAGCCTATTAACATAAATAATAAAAAAATGATAAGAAAGAAAAATTAAAAATATTATTTTTTACAAATTCCATGTGTTTTAAATGGGTACAAGACAAACAATCAAATTGGATGAAAATTTGAGTAGAGGCTGTGGATTGATAACAATTCCACTAAAAGCATTCAAAATTTTCAAATCATCATTAAAGTCATACATTATGTGCAAGGCCAAAACAATAAGATCCACATGCATTAAGACACAAAAATAGTTCTGCATGGTAGTCATCCCATAAATACTACGAACAACACCTTGGTACGTATAACTGAGCTCTAAATGAACATTAATTTTCTTTTAATTAGAAAATAGTTCACATAAAATATGGACCACAAGCCTTATAATGAAAACACGCAATCAATATTTAGGGGAAGAACAATTATGTCATAGGCAACTTACATAAAATTGTATTGCATACAAGATAATTATAAGGACAAAATGCTAATTAATGCAATGCTATCACATAACACTGAAATGAATAAGCATCATTAGAAAGCAAAATCCCTGTTATTCATATTCGAATGTTAAAATGACCATGTAATTTGAACCAGCAAAAGCTGCAAGTGGTTAGAATCTTATTAATGCCCAAAAAAATTCAAGAGCAGTGTTTGCAAGCATAAATCATTTAAGAAAACAATAAAAAAAGGAAAAGTGGAGCCCAATTACCCACCCTTGCTTTCCATTTTATTTTATGGTATTCTTTTTCCTTCATTGACTATTCAAACTCTCATCAAAACAAAGTGTAATAATGGCAATAATAATACGAAAATAATGAACACCACTAAATTATTATCCCTCTGCGAGCTTGGATAGCTTAGAAGCACGCCCGTTTCCGCCGCAATAACGGCGATGCTCGTGGGCTGAAAAACTTCGGACAACCGAAAAGGCAACCCTTTTTCTCCTTTTTACACACCGGTTTTCACTTTATTTTCCACCCATGAATTCTCGAAAATTGCTAAACGCAACCAATAAAAAATTGAGTCAGTTACAAATTTTCTGTTTGGGAAGAAGATTCCTGGTTGTACGGGCAGAGAATTGCACTGACTTGAGTAAATTAAAAACTTAAAAAATAAAAAATAAAAATGGAATAAATTAGAATACGATAAAATAAAATACGGTGCATACAAACAAACAGACCACAAGTTGATTCGATTGTGATTTTCGTTGATGTGGAGATTTTCAGTTATTCCTATTAAACTTTCCACCACAAATTTACGTTAATTACGCATTCACCACGCACGCAGGTAAAGTGTTAAGGAAACTTGAAAGCAGTGAAGTTATTTTTCTATTTCATTTTTTTTATTTTGGCGTTTTCGCGAACTCACGGTATCTCAGGCGGTTTCTCGTCAGAGACAGTGGATTTCTCCGGCTGATCCTCGCTGGAGCTCGACGACACCGACTGGTTATTCGACCGCGACGATGCAGCAGTGGCAGGTTCAATCGAACCGGTCAGAGAGGATTGGACCGGCATCCACAATCCGTCGTCGGTGCCGATCCGGTTGGGCTGGTCCGCTTCGAGATTCCACCCGAATTCCGTGAGTATGCTCCGCTCTCTGTCGCCGGAGAACAAGTAGGCGGCGTCGGAGCCATCGGCGGCGAATGTCCAACTTGTGTCGCCGGCGAACTCATCCGCGGCTGGATCGGAGGTTGCTCTGTCCTTGTCTTCCATTCATGGATTGCGCGCGCGAATTCCACAGTGCGAAGGAGAACACGCGATCTACGTTGAAGGAAACTGGAATTGAATCCTGCAAAACTCAAATAGCAAACTCACAGAGCGAGTGTAGACAGAGAGAGTGAGGAGAGAGAAAGTTAGGGTTTTTGTTTGGGTTTGGTTAAGAAGAGGAAGGGACGCGTAGTTTTTGAAGTTTATGAAGCGTTTGAAAGCGTTGTCTCGTCAATACACAGTCGAAGGAGAGAGAAGAAGAAAGAAAAGTTTTTTTTTCTTCGTTTATTTTATTGTAAAAAGAATATTTCAATTATTTATTTATAAATAAATAAATGGGAAAGGAAAAGAAAAGAGATAAGTTAGAAAAATGACGTTAATTAATTGTAAGAAGGCAAGAAGAAAGAAAGTGGTCACACGCGGATGAATGATTGGACCCTCCTTGCTCATACTTCCCTTCCAGCAACTGGGATTTGTTTCTTGTACGACCTTTTCATTCAGTCAAAAAAAATTTGCTATTTTAACCTTTTTTCTTACAATTTTTTATGCTTAAAATTAAGTATGAAATAATCACTATACTCTTATAATTAAACAGATACTACTCACTCGATTTCACAAAGTCATTTTGACAAAATATACTTCGCAACCCACTCACGCCCATGGGTAATAAAGTCTGTTAGATATGTTACATTAATTAGAGATAATTAAAGTATATTATATAAATATAATATAAATATTATTTACTACGTCAATGAAGTGATTTAAGATCTCATACATTAACTGTAGAGATATGATTATAAAAAGATTCAAATCTTATCTTATAAAATTAATGTTATAAATTTGAATTAAACAATATTACTTTCTTTTAACTCTACAAGATATATAAAACTATAAATAAAGGAGAGTATGTTTTTGCTAGTGGTCATAAATCTCTTGCATTAGTTTAATCTAATTTCCCTTTTTAACTCGCCCCTTATAGGCAAATCAGGGTTGTTATATATTTTTAATTGTAAATCCTTAAACTTATATTTACAACGACGAACATCTGATTTATATATGGATTTTTATTTTGTTTTTAGTGTTTGGTTTTTTCTAATCGAGTTTATTTTGATACACCACAGGTAAAATAATTATCTGCTTTTTTTATCTTACCAAAGTTGTGGAAGAAGGTTGCTTTCATGGGGAAAACCTAACCCTAGGCTACTATTTCCTAGGATAATTCATCTTAGAGGTAGAAGCACCCATTTACCAAAAACTTTAAATTAGTTAATAAATGGTGTAGTGATAAAGTAACCTAGGCATGGCCAAATTACATTGCCCTCACGGATCTTTAAGAAAAGGAATTTCACGCGAATTACCATTAAATCATAAACTTTATTTTCCCATAGTATATTCTCCCCGTTATATAGTATATATTATGATGTTTATCTCTTGTCTTTATCATAACACCGAAGTCCTCTAATTTTTTTTTTACGATATTTCTTAATTTAGTGTTACACCATTTTTATTTTAATTTAGTTTAGGTTTTTGCAAATAATACAATGGTGTTATTGTGATTTGCTTATTCTAATATGACAAATCAATTGATCGTATTCGAATCCGTCTTAATTTTAACGAAATGTTTTTTAATCTAATATGAGTATTAATAATATTTGATTTTTTTAAATTAAGTATATATATATATATATATTAT
>Ga0123340_1003215_pt1 | contig 15224 bp, 11 predicted proteins | sample SirMexnodulemix_FD_89961 | JGI IMG/M metagenome (GOLD analysis project Ga0123340, IMG submission 89961) | Root nodule microbial communities of legume samples collected from Mexico - Siratro Mexico nodule mix | ecosystem: Host-associated > Plants > Roots > Nodule | place: Mexico: Nepantla... | reverse complement strand
TTATGGAAACATGAATTTTTTGAATGTATGCATGTGATTTTTGGGAAAATGCATAATGAAATTTTTGAATGAAAATGATTTCTTGAAAGAAGAATGTAGAAATTTCAAACTTTGAGTTTTTTTCTTTTATTTTTCCTTTCTGTCTCTTTCGTCAAAAATATGAATTAAATGTTTTTGATGCAACCATTGAATTTATTTTAAAATTGAAATTTTGATTTTTATGAAATAATGAAAAATGTAAGCAACTCTTAAAGCCTACAATTATGAATGTCATTGCCTTCTTCTTTTGCCACATTTTGCTTATGCGTGTAAGCTTGAATGGGTTAATGAATGAAAGGAATATGGAAGGAAAGTTTTTTGGAAGGAAATCTGAAGAAAAACCCAAATGGTATTCCTCAGATAGGCAAAAATAGAAGTGCCCCAGTTTTCGGCATTCTTGAATATTGGGTGCAAACACAACACAAAGGTGCAACGTTATCTTGATACTTTTCAAACAATCCTTTGAGAAATGGATATAAACATGCCAACGAAGTTGCCCCAATTTCAGTGTAGTGTATGACTATGTACAAATGGAATGATTTATTCACAAGGTTGGATAAACAAATGAACTGGTAAAAACTAGGGTAGTGTAATGATATATAGAGAACTGCATCTCCAAAAGGAAAAAATTGGATAAAACAAATAGGGATTGCCCCAGTTTTAAATTTATAGAGTCACAAAAAGGTTTGAATAATAATAATAAAAAAAAGTGGCTTGGTATTGGAAACGAAAAAATAGGATAGTAATTGGGAATGATTGCCCCAATGTTGTCTTGTTTTGATGCTTTGCTCTCAGTTTTCTTTTATCCTTTTTTTTCTATTCTTCTTTTTTTTTCATTTAATTTTCTTTGCTTTCTTTTTTTTTAACAGGTATTGGCAGTCATATCCCTATGTTGCAAGGTTATTCTTTATGAAAATCATCAGCAATCACACTTCAATCAATGTGGACTTTATTTGGCTTGTAACGTGGCCAAGGGTTACAGGATTTTGAAAGAAAGGGAAATAAAAGCTCAAAAGTATTTATAGGTTTTCATTCATTTTTATTATACAAGAATGATCAATCTAGTGTTGTGAAAACAATCAAGGCTTTGATTTATAAGCTTCTCATCATCATTTCCTCATTCTTTTCTTTTCTTCATCAGTTTGTGATAACCTCCTTTGTTTGTAAATCATCATCCTTTGGAATTGATGACACACTTTTGCTTTCGAATTTCCTTTTCTTCTTCTTCTTTTCTTTTGAGAGCTTTTCTTCTTGTGAGCTTTTGATGTCCTTATTCTTTGATAAATCTCTTAGAAAGCTTTTCAGGTGTACCTTGCACTGAATTTCAACATGTTGATGATCCTTGTTCAGGGTATTATTGAAAAGAAATATTTTTTTATATTTGTCTCAAGAAGGATACAAAGAATTTTGTAATGATTTTTTTTAAGGATAAAGAAACATGGCCATATATCATCTTGGGTCTTGATTGCTTAATTTTCAAAGAGATTAACCCTGTAACAAATTTAATGACCTCCAACACATGTCGTTTTTTATTTCATTTTTTCAAATGTCCTATATTTTGCTTAGATTGTCCTTTGCAGGTTTTCAATCTAACGGAGTTTTATTAGTTTTTCTCTGTTTTAATGCCCATGAACAAAGAAGATTAGAATTAGAAATTAGCCAACCAAGAGAACAAACTGCCCTAGTGTGAGGTTCTCATCATGATCTTTTAGGTGACACCGACAACAACTGAGATAAATCCTTTCATTTTGGAAAAAGGAAGCAAAGGCTAGAGGGTTTGTCAAGCCACGTACATATGCAAATGTTACTTTCGAGAAAAGTCAATTTAATTCTTTATTTAAATGTCAAGCTTTAAGACATCACCACATCTTTGCCCATAAATTTAATAATTCCAAATAATTCATTTGCAACCTTTAATTTCTTATATATATATTTTTTAATTTTATCCATTTCGCGACATCCTTCAGAATTCGAAAGACTTATGTAGTCACCCCGTGATGCGTACTTATCTTAGCATAACAACATATTGAAGAAAATTTGATTTCATAATAGAATAACGCAAATATAATTTCAATGTTATTTTGGATAAAATTTGACATTCCAAAGTATTACAATCCCCCGATTATGGAATTAGATTATGCATATACTTTTTTTTAACTGTGTCAGAGTTAACCGATAACGGTAACTCTTCCCCAACCCTTCTTGTGAGAATAAACACTTCTTCGGAAAAGGCTTTCTTCACGACACAAGGATCTTCATAGTTCGAAATCCATTCCTCGCGGTGATCCTTTAAATTTATATGATCTTCTTAAACCACCAGATCGCTTTCATGGAATTCCCGCGGACAAAATTTTTTTATCAAATTTTTTTTTATGTAATTGTCCATGACATACAGCAACCAACCTCTTCTCATCACTGAAGCTGAGTTAATCTTATCTTGCTTGAACCCACTTAGCTTCTTCTAATTTGGTTTCCATTAATACTCTGAGAGAAAGTATTTTAACCTCTTTACTTGATGCGGTTTTACTTCTCTTGTCCCATATTCAACTAATCTCAACAATTCTGGAGAGGGTTCACAGTTTTCTTCATATTCATCATTTTCCATATTACCATCGGGGTTTGTAACATTTGGAGTGATTATTTTCAAAATATATGTCATCATATCTGCATTATTCAATATTAGACAAGACAAAAATGTGAATGAAAAACACAAAATTTTATTGAAATATAGTCATTATCATTGCTAAGAGAAATGCAACATATGAAAAGAAATTGTTCAAAATCGATCAAAGGCTTCATTTTTCAAAATATCACATTGAATCATGTGCAAACACCATAGGTAAATCTACATATTCCTAATTGCCAATTTACTCATCGAAAAGACAAGGGTGCACAAGATTGAGGCTTTGATCTTCTTATTCCTGCTCGATTGCGGCCACTTAATCAACATTAACACTGGTTGAAGCATTTCCATGATTGGACAAGGGATTCGTCTCTAGACTTGGCTTCTGATCTTGAAAAGTAATCCATCCTGCATTGATCAAAGATTGCATTTTAGTTTTGAAAGCCCGACAATTGTTAATAGAATGACCGACTGCCCCAGCATGATATCCACATTAGGTGTTTGCATCGTAAGATCTGGGATACGGCAGTTGTAATGGCTTTACAGGACAGACAACCACTAGTGAATTTTTTAGCAGATCAGGTAGCAACTCTGTGTAGCTTATCGGAATGGGAGTAAAATTCGCAATCCTTTCTCCTAGATTACCTCTTTGACCATATCCTTGATTCTAAGCCTGATTGGAGTTTTGACCTCCTACATTAGGTTGATATGCATTATTAAGTGTAAATGGAGGTTTATAAGTAAGTTGCGGCTGAAGAACATTCTGCAGATAATTTAGAGTAGTATTTGCAATGTAAGCAGATGAGGGTCTATAGTTGAGCCTATATTGTCGTTGATATCCTTCCCAATATGGCATGACAGAAGCTACTTGTACCTCTCCCTCCTTTTTCTTATTGTGATTATTGAACTCCGACTTCTTAGCATTTGTAACCGCGGACGGGTTTTGTGTTATTTTCCTCTTTTTAGCCCGCGTTCAATTCTTTCTCCGATAGTAACAAGATCAGAAAAATTAGAGGAAACACTTTCGAGCACTCGTTCATAGAATGGATCTTCTAAGGTCTCAACAAACATGGTTATCATCTCGCTCTCATGTAAAGCTGGTGCAACTTGAGGAGCGAGCTCCCTCCATCTTTGTGCGTACTCTTTAAAAGTCTCAGAGCTCTTCTTTGCCATGCCTTGTAATTGCATTTTACCAGGACCCATGTCCATGTTATACTTATATTTCTTCAGAAAAGCATTTACCAGATCTTTCCACGAATGAATCCTAGCTGGCTCCAAGTGAATGTACTAGTTCAAAGCCATTCCAGCTAGACTATCTTGAAAAAAGTGCATTAGCAGTTTCTCATCATGAGCATGGGCAGCCATTTTTCTGCAATACATAATCAGATGAATTTTCTAACAAGTAGCTCTTTTATATTTTTCAAACTCTGACACTTTAAATTTGGGGGTATCACGAGATCAGGGACTAAGCATAGTCCAATAGCATTTCCAAATTCATAAGCACTAGCTCCTTCAATCATTTTGAGCCTCTCTTCTAAGATATCCAGCTTGGTCTTTGTCATATCAGCATTAATCAACACAGTTTGAATACCCTCAGGAATATTATCCCTTCTCGCAGATGCTTCACCAGTAAGAACTTGTAGAACTCGTGGCTGAGTAGTAGAGTGAACTTTATTAACTACCCCCTTTTCAACATTACTAGCAGGTGGTACTTGAGTGAACTCTGGTTGACCTTTAGTGCTAGCAGCATTAGCAACTAGTGGTATAGTTTCTTGCTCCTCATATTCTTTGTATAGCGGCTCATAGTTTAGAGGTAGACCATAAGGAGGGAATTCCTGACTTGCTTTATTCCCACAATTGGGATTTCGGGTCTGTAATGTCCCTTGTTGTGAAGACTAAACCTCTTCATTTCGAACAACAATCGCATCTTTTAAAGCCACCATCATCTCAAACATTTGACCCATTTGATTCTTAAGCTGGTCAATGTCGGCTTTCATACTTTCTTGCACTTCACCCAATTTCTCCATTTTCTTATAGTTAGCACGAGTTCTATAGGGATGTCGCGAAATATTTGTCGTTATTATGTTTCTGTTAATTTATTTAATGAATTGATTAGATGAAAATGAAAAAATGAAAATTATATGAAAAATGAAAATGCATGTATGCTGATATGTGTAACAAATGTTTAGATGTATGTTACAAGTCTAAATGTTTAATGCATCTCTAAGATGCACGATGCAATGTATGTCTATATAATGAATGTATGTCTGGATATGATATAAATATCTAAATATGTAATGTATGATTGTATGTACAATACATCTAAAAACAACTAATGCATGTATGTGAGTTGTGTATGGTGCAAAATGGCATGATAATTATATGCTATTATGAATCCATGAATAAAGATAAAAGGTGAATGTATAATTATATGAACAATGCTTGATTAAATGATATGCAACATGACTTAGACTAAATGAAATACCATGCAAATACTTGTACCTAAAGAGGTACTTATTTCATGATATGTGTATGCAAATGTGAAAGACTGATTAGTGTGTACAAATGGTGAGGGAAGAAGAATGCAAACAAATCTCCCTTTATGCCCTAAATCAGGTTTAACATATCAGCGCTTAAGATCTATGCCTGTAAATACATACTCACATGGGATGGCTCCTAATCTCTAAAGGTATAAGGCCACTAGAGCTATGGCTCACTTCCCCACATTACTCACAGCAGCTGGTAAACAACTTACTTTAGAGCATGTAAGTAAAGTAAACAAACTCTAGCTGGGGTTCTCACAAAAACTGAGAAAGGAAGTACATCCTGTCAGTATTGCTACACAACCTTTTCTATCTCTAAGCTTACTCAGACCCGGGTATAGGGCCCCTCTCATCACATGTATAAAAGTAAAGGTGTGTGTGTGAAGGGAGAAAATGCACCTAACCCCCCACCTGCAAAACAACCAGTAAAGTTTCCATGCAGATATATAGCAGATATGGCAGATAGGACATGTCATCTAACCTACGGTTCAATATTCAACAATAACAAAATAACAATCACATATACAAAATCAAAGCGAAAGATAAACATTTAGAAAAATCACACTCATTTGAACTTATTTAATTAAATTGGCCTGACTCTCAACATTCCCCAGTGGAGTTGCCATCTGACGCAACCGAGATCATGACGGGACGACGATCCGAAAAAAGATTAATAAGTTTTCAAAATAAGGGAGTCGCCACCATTGTTTTCATGGAAAACTATGAAAAGCCAAAGAAAAACAAGGATAAGGCCAGTCTACGAAAACCGGATTGCAAGTCCGACAGTCGGTTACGCGTGGGGAAGGTATTAGCCCCCCACGGCGCCCGTCCTAAGACGGTACCTTTAACTGAATAAAATGAAATGAGTGTAATTTTTGGAATATTTATTTTTCACGAAAGATAGAAGTAAAAGCAAACAAAACATTTTTTTTATTTTGGAAGGGGCCCGACAAGGTTTAACCTCGCTCCTACGTATCTCCATCAGAGATGGAGAATCAGGATTACGTAGTTCTATGTTTGAAAATTGTTTGTTTGAGAATTTGATATTTTTTAATTTTGGAAATTTTTGATGTTTTGATGTTTAGTAATTTTAAAAAAAATTAGTATTTTCGGAAATTAAATTTCATTTTGGATATCGTTTTACGCATATGGCCCTTTGATATTCCAAATGAAATTAAAATTTTTCAAATTAAATCCTGCATAACGCGAATGGTTAATTAGGAATCTAAAAAAAATTATTTTCAATAAAACCTCTCATGACGTGTGTAGCCATTTAGAGATTTAATCAAAAATTTATTTAAATAAAATACTACGGAAGAAAGAAGAAAGAAAAAAGAATAATATTTAAGTTTAATATATTTTTTTCATAAAATATAAAATTTATTAGAAAATAAAATAAAGTAAAATAAAAAAAAATTACAATGCTACACTCATTTATAATAAACCAAATTCAATTCCAATCATTGGGTGCTAACACATCAAACTAACTTAGCTTTTTTTTCTAGAACCATCCACGTGCCTTATCTACCTCTTATACACTTTATTCAATATTTTTTTTATTTTGCTATTAAATGCCAAAGTGGTTGAATGCTAAAACAACCCCTGCACCTATTTTTTTTCACTTTTGCTTTCAAATCAATCTTTTTTTAATATATTTTTATACTCAAAAGTCACACTCCTACACTTTCCATACTTTATTCTTTTTTTTTTATCCTAATACATCAACAACTAAATTGGGTTAAGCCAACACACCATACTATATTTTTTTTTCAATGCCCAAAACCTAAGTTTTACCCTAAGATGCGTTAAGAATAAGAGAGAAAAAGAGGGAGCAACTACATTGTGAGGTCACACTACAACAAAAGGCATGACGAAAGTGGTTGTGGATCTGCTGCAACTATATTTGATGGAGATAGGTAGAGATGGAGATAGTGATTTTGCGTGAACTATTTTGAGATGAATTTGCCTAAGTACCATTGTGAGCAGCGACTTAAAGGTATGGCGGAGGAATGAGAAAATAACATGAAACATGGCCGTGATTGACGGTTGTTGTACGAAGATGATGGTGGCAGCACCGTGAGTTCCACGACAGTTTTGACTGGGTTGGAGTTCTCTTTTTTTAATCAGGGTTTGGTTTACACCTTGACAGCGGATGTGTCTTTATGGAGGTGTTTATGGTGGAAGAATGGTGGAGGTTAAGGATCCAGAATGGGGAGAATGGAAATTTGGCCACAAGGCCGGATGATTGATGGAAGAATGCATGGGTTGAACATGATGCAGAAGCGAAAATAAAGAAAACAAAATCACCCTATACATTATCACTCAAGTGCGACATCAAACCATGACAGGCATCAAGTTCCAAAAATCATACCTCGTGAACCTTCATTCCTGCAATTATTTTGGTGTTCCTCAATCTTTCTCTTGGCAATTAGTGGAGAGTGGAACACATTATCTGTTTTTGTGTGGGTAAAGATAGGGGAATATGGTATGTGTTTTTTTGTGATTGTAAAGAAGAGCTTAGAATAAAAATGAAATTGAAAATGAGCCCTCCCTCCCCCTGAAGAGAAGAATAAGGGCTACTTTTTTATTAGGCAGCCTCCTTGCTGGAGGGAACCAAGCCGTTATGTGTTGTAGGAGACACAATCACTTTTTTGGCGTGTGAGGGACAGGGGAGGAGGGTAGTGGAGTATGGTGGTACGGGATAGAGTAGTGGGGATGGGTGAAAAAGAGAGTATCTCACAATATTTTTTAACTTTTTTTCTAGAATAATAAAATGAAAACCTTTAAAACTAAAATGAGAATAAAATGAAAACCTTTAAAACTAAAATAAAAATAAAATGAAAACCTTTAAAACTAAAATGAGAATGATAAAGAAAATGAACATATGAAATATATATACATGTTTTCTAAAAAGAGAAAGATGATAAAAAACCTAAATGTATTTATAAATATTTTTTTGAAAATAAGAAAAAATCAAAATTTATTATGAAATTTTTAATTTTCATTTCTAAAATTATTAGAAACTTTTTTTTTATATATTTTTCTTTCAAATAAAATTTATTTATCTGGCCGAAATCAGGTGTAACACAAATCGATTCTCATTGAAATATTTTCTTTCTTTTGACAAATAAGAAACAATGGGTTTGATTCGTAAAATGAATTACAATGTAAAACCTAAAATCTAAAACTGAATTATAACTAGAAATCAAACATTCAAAACTGAAAAATTGGAAAATTAGTAAAAGAACACATCTACAATCACAAGAAAACAAATAAAAGAAAAGAACCAAGAACACATATTAAAGAAGAAACGCATAAAAGAAAATTGAAAGAACAAGAACCGTCAATCATCATTTTCATTTCTAACTAAACAGAAATCAAAACAAAATAATTGCGAAACAAAACAATAAAGTGCGGAAGTGAAATAAGCATGGAGAAATGAAAAGGAGAAATTGAAGAACTTAAACCCTAAACCAAATCACAAAACTCAGAAAACATAAATCGCAAATGAAAATACTAAAACGAAAGAATGATTAAGCACACATTACTAGCAAAAGAAAGATAAAAGAACTTGAATAGAAGAAAGGATGGCTTTTGAAGATGAAAGAAATTGGAGGAGCAGCAGTGGAAGATGAAACAATTGGAAGACGAAAAAAATGGGTATCGTGCAACCCTTTCTCATTTCTCTTACTATTCAACTTTTTAAAAGTACACAGTACACTTAACGACTCACGTGATATATGCCAAAAGTTTTATTGTAATCCTATTAATATCTCCTTGTTTGACTTTTCAACTCCAATTCCCGAAAAAGAAAAAGTCATAAAATTCTTTCTTTTCAAAACTAAACTAAAGAATGGTATATATTAATAGCTAATACATTCTTTAGGTTTCCAAAAATTGACCCTTCATATTTAAAAATGTGTATCAAGTCCTCCTTTTAATTCACCTTCAACTTTCTTCTGCAGCGTAATTTTTTTCAGCTTCTTTAATTACTCCTGAAATTTAACAACCCAAGAATTAGAAATAAGATAAAAATCTATTAAAAAAAATATTAACCAAATTTTAATAAAATGTCTAAATTTTCTAAAAATAGAAATTATTTATTTCAAACTAAAATAACAACAAAAACGAATTCTAAAATCATGCAATTAACCCAAAAAAGGGTTAATCAAACAAGTGTTATCCCCCACACTTAAACTCTTTGCACTTCCAACCACAAACAAGAAAAGAAAAGTAAAAGAATATTTTCTACAAAACTACAGAAACCTCAAAAACAAAATCAAAACAGTGAATACACAACAATTTTCATTAGTCAAAGTTTCCAATCTCTTAACCTTCAGGAACCTGAATCACACTTCAAATTTAGGAAAATCTTCATTCAAACTCAAATTTGGAACAGTAGTGGCAGTCTCCTCACAGTAAGTGTTTCACACATATCCTCACAAAGTGTTTAGGTTCATTGTTTTCAACTCAGCACTACACAATCGTAACCATTACCATAGGCTTGAAAAGCCTCTAAATTCCACTACTCACTCCACACGCACTCAAGATCAAAAGCACTTCTTCTATGGCTTGTAATGTGGCCAAGGTTAGGGTGGGAAATAAAAAGGATGCAGGGCTTAAAACTTGGAAAAATTAAAGAACCATGGAGAATTGGTTTTCAAAGATTGAGTAGAAGGCTATCTCAGTTTAGCTCAAACCAACTTCCTTTATTTCATTTTCACTGTCTATATAATTTTTTTTCATTTTTTTCTTTTCAATTCAAGCCACAAATGTTTTTCTTCTCATTTTTCATGTCTCTTTCTTGACCCTTTTTTTCTATAATCATGTATACCAAACTGCTTTTGTCACTGTTTTTTTTTTCATATCAGCACCTTTTCAAAATTTCTCAATGAGCTTAAATAACACCCCCACACTTATCTTCTAAACCATTTCCCAAGACAATTCCATAGCTCCTTAAAATTTCCAGATTAGATTATCATGGTTTTTTAGGCTTCAACGCTTGTTATGACCTAAAAATCATCAAGAAAAGGTCAATAAGGCTCAAACAGGGGTGCAATGGAAAATGATACAAGGTAGGAAGTTTGGCTAAGTGGATAAAAAAATAAAAAATGGCCTAGATCATCTCAAGAGTGCATATAAAACAAACAACTTCAAAAGAATTTGTAGAATGGCTACAACTATGAGTGAATCACACAAAAAGAAATTAAACTCCAGTCTCACCAAGTTCATGCTATCAAAACTGTCCCAAAAATCTCATTTTTCATAAAAGACTAACTAATCTCTACTTGTGAACAAGTCAATCAGTTTTAGAGACTCTCAACTTTAGAGACTCTCAACTTAGACTAACAAAATAGAAAAATACTCACAAATGATTTAAAACAATTTTTATTGAAAGAAAAACTATAGTGAAAACAATTTATTTACAAACAACTAAAAAAATGAGAATATAATTCGAAACACTAGAATAAAAATAAGACTAGAAAAAAAAAGTCAATGAAAACTAAAGCAACAAAGCTATTAAAGGCAAAAGTTAGTAAAAACAAATCTACACAACTAGAGCATTATACATAGTTGGCTACTACAACCTAAAAACAACAAGCAAAAACAACAATCCTAAAAACAAGATTGAAACTAACAAACTAAAGATTAAAAAAGAAAACTAAAACAACAAATGGCTTCAAAATAGCAAATAGAAACAAAAAAAAAATAGAAACTAAAATCCCCCTACCTCCACACTTAAGACAAACATTGTCCTCAATGTGATAAGCTACAAAAAGAAAACAGAATTTGAGAAAAACAAATCATTCAAAAGACTCTGTTGTAAAAAGAAATTAAAATCAAACTCTTATAAGCAGTCCCTTTTGTGTCTTCAAATTTGTACAACTGATCCAAAAGAACAACACCTGTAAAAAAATAATATAAAACCTGCACAAGTCTAAAATATTACATTAGTAAACTTAAAATAGTTCAAATTTATTACTCAAAGAAAGATACTAACTGTAAAAAAAATAATGGCATATGCAACTAAAACATGGAAAAGAAAGAAAGAAAGAAAAAATTCAGATTGTAGAGAAAGAATCCAGTTAATGCTCAATCAGTTCCCCATCTTCAAATAATTGTTCTAGCAAAGCAATTGTATTTCTTCTGCTTCTATTTCTTTTCTTCCTTCTTGAAAATGTTTGAGTCTATGCCCATTAACTTTGAAAGTTCTTCTAGAATTTAATTCCTGTATTTCCACTGCTCCATATGGAAAAGCTTGCACCACAGTGAATGGTCCCTCCCATTTTGTCTTCAATTTTGTATAACTAACTTCATTCTTCAATTATACAACAATACCTTTTCTCCACTATTAAATTCTTTTCTTGAAATCCTCAAGTCATGATAACTCCTCACTTTATCCTTGTAAATACTGAATTTTCATAAGCCTCTAATCTAATCTCATCCAGTTCCTGTAGTTGAAGTTTCCTCTACTTTCCAGCTTCTTGTAAATCTAGATTACATCTCTTGACAGACCAATAAGCCTTATGTTCTATCCCCAGTGGAGTTTTATATGTTGTTCTTTGAGCCCACAGTGCTTCATCCAAATATTCACTCCAATTCTTTCTGTTTGGCTAGATTAATTTCTGTAATAGTTTTTTCACTTCTCTGTTGAAAACCTCTGCTTGCCCATTTGTTTGTGGATGGTAAGGTGTAGAAACTCTGTGATTAACTCCATGTTTCTAAAGCAGAGCAACAATAATTTTGTTACAGAAATGGCTCCCCTGATCACTGGTCACAACCTTTACCACTCCAAACCTGTAGAAAAATGTTAGTCTTGAGGAACTTAAAAACAGTTCTGGAATCATTGTTCTTTGTAGCTTTTGCCTCTACCCACCTGGATACATAGTTGTCGCAACCAAGGTCACGACGGATGACGGCGATCCGAAAAATAAAAGATTAATAGGTTTTCAAAATAAGGGAGTCGCCACTATAGTTTTCATGGAAAACAATGGAAAACCAAGGAAAATAAGGATAAGGCTGGCTTGCGAAGAACTGGATTGCGAGTCCGAGAGTCGGTTACGCGTGGGGAAGGTATTAGCCCCCCACGGTGTCCGTCCTAAGACGGTACCTTTAACTGAATATAATGAAATGAGTTTAATTTTTGAAATATATATTTTTCACGAAAAATAGAAATACAATCAAACAAAACATTTTTTATTTTGGAAGGGGCCCAACGAGGTTTAACCTCGCTCCTACGTATCTCCATCAGAGATGGAGAATCAGGGTTACGTAGTTCTATGTTGAGCGAGTTTGGTTGGATGTTGATTTGTTTTGATTTTTTTAATATTTCTATTGTCTTTTTTATATTTTTTTTGTATTTTTTCTATTTTTTGCAATTTTTATCAAACAGGGGTAATTTGGTCATTTTGTGGTTTTATGTTTTTGGTTTTTTGGGTGAGTAATGGGAAGTATGAGACAAGGAGGCAATGAGTATACCATTAATCCACACAGAATTGCCAACGAGCGTGGCTCGTGCGGGTTTTAGGCTCAAATAAGGATACTGCGACTCACTTGAACTTGCAGTATATGAAAAGGTAGCAACGTACGTGCTTTTCGTTATACTGAGAGTCGGAACGGGTCACAATTCCATGAGGGAGAAGGGTTTGACTATAATTATAATCACTTCAGATGATCCCTCAAAAGGCAGTGTGCATGCTGGAGGTAATCACTTTAAATGGTGTCTGGCATGGGTTAGGATAGTCCACGAATGATGGTTTGGTGGGTCAAAAAGTTGTGAAAGGGCAACTTTGAGGCCAAATTTGGATGATCAAATGGTTATGAAAATGAGCAAACTTGGTGTCAAATTAAAGGTGAGTTTAACGGCTTTCCATTGGTTACCTATACACCCCTATAAACTTCAAGGATTGGGAGAACAAATTCCCCAAAGTTGGTGTGTTTAATGAATCTGAATTTTTAACTTAGTCAAAATTTGGTCTTCTAAAAACAGTTTGGGACCCCAACTTTGGAGTCAAAATTAATGGTTCAAATGGCATTATAAATGCACCTATGACATACCACTGGAAAGATATTGAATAGATCTTTCTAACAAGCACAAATAAAGTCCTTGGAGGTTCTTAAATTGAGAGAAAACTCCCTCGAAAGTTAGGTACTTAAAACTGAAATCTGTCCCATAACTTAGTTTCTGGAAAGAACCCAGAAACCAGTTTGAGGACAGGTTTTTCGAGCTGAAGGCTCAAATGGTAACATAAATGAACCTATTATAGACCAATAAGAAGCTTGTAAAATGACCTTTCCAAAGACTACTCACAAACCTTATAAAGGTTAAAGGATAGGGAGAACGAATTCTCCAAAGTTGGCTAGTTGGCTGTCTCTCATGACTTAGTTTCTGGGAAGCCCAAAAACCAGTTTGGGGCACTACTTTCGGGGTGATTTTGGGTGACCAAATGATTTAATAAATGCACCCACCCTAGACCAATAGAAAGAGGGTAAAAATATGTTTCCAAAGATAGCTCATACACTTCCTAAAGCTTTAAAATCAGGGAGAACGAACCTCCCAAAGTCAGCCCCAAGACAAGGTTCATGATTCTATGTGGTGCACAGAAAATATTCTAAGTTACCCATGCTGGACCCGCATCTTGACACCTACTTTTGAGGGATCTAGAGGTTTCATGAATAGGGTAATGACATACCATTGGAAAGAGGGTAAACCCAGCTTTCTAACGCAACCCCAAGATCCTCCTAAAGATTCCTAGATCTACTGGAAATGGCTCTCAAAGTTGGCTACTTGAGCATCGAGCTCGCCGAACTGGTTTTCCGGCAAGTCTCCAGCAACGACGAAACACTGTACCATGGGGTGGCGAACGTTCCTGTCCTTCTCCTCGTCTCAATGGAGGTGGAATAGAGGAGAAATAAGGTCTGTGGTGGACGCTTGAGTGAAGGTGCAAGTCTTTTGAAAGTTGGTGGTGGGACTACCATGGAAATGTGTGGCAAGAGTTTTGGCTAGGAGGTGAGGCTTGCATGATGAACTAACGTGGTAGTTTGGAGGTGAACGTAGACCACGACGGTGCAGTGGGTATAGGTGATAGTTGGGGCTATTGTGGAGGTATATGAAAAGTGTTTACATGGCAACGGGTGATGGTTTAGTGAAAGTTCATGAGGGGCACCGCGGGGTTGTTCGTGTTGGGGTGGTGGTTTGGTTTTATGTGAGCAGAATGAGAAGATGAGTGAGTGTTGAGGTGTTAGAGGTGACAATGAGCCATAGTGATGGTATGGAGAAAGCTGGAGCACATGGTGGAGGTATATGACAAGTGTTTGTATGTTGATTTTATGGTAGAGGTTGAGAAGCTATTTTATGGTGATTAGGTTGGTGATTGACGCAGACATGGTGGTGCTTGTGGCGGTAATGTGCCATAATCACGTGAAGGTGGTGATATGGAGAGCACATTTTGGCTTGGCATGAGGGCGTTAGGGACGAGAGTGGCTACGAAGGTGTCCCCATGAAGACTAAAGGTGCAAATAAAGTATGTTTTTCATGTGTGAAAACTAACAGAGATGAAAGTGAACGAGGATGAGAAGGCTGCATGAGTGAATGAAAAATGGCACGGTAGAGGTGTGACAAGTTTTCTCTAGCCTATTTTTCCTATAGCTTTCATTTTTTATCTTTGCATTTATAAGTTAGTGATAATTATTCAACGTAGCAACTGTTTGTTCAAGTAGATGCATACTGTGTGATACTGTGAAGCAAAAATTAACTGGAGATGTAAACAAGATACATATTGATGTAAACAAGACAGTACCTCTTTGCGTCTTCGTTCTTTTTTAGCACTTCGTTCCTTCTTTTTTTGTTAATTCTATAAGGCCTGATGTTTATATTTTTCTTGCTTCGAACTCCAGTAAGAAAAAAAAAAAAAAACCCTTACCCCCGAAAAGTGTCCCCTTTATATCCCGAGGCCAAGATGAGAAGCCATGTTTTTCCAGTAGGGTTTCCCTAAGAGCGGGAACACAGGGGAGCAAAG
>Ga0123340_1003213_pt1 | contig 15227 bp, 19 predicted proteins | sample SirMexnodulemix_FD_89961 | JGI IMG/M metagenome (GOLD analysis project Ga0123340, IMG submission 89961) | Root nodule microbial communities of legume samples collected from Mexico - Siratro Mexico nodule mix | ecosystem: Host-associated > Plants > Roots > Nodule | place: Mexico: Nepantla... | reverse complement strand
CTACAATTTTATATAATTTATTACCAAATTTCAAAAAATTTATTTAAAAAATAAAATTTAAAATTACTTTTGACTTAAACTCAAAACTTTAATAAGATAATAGCATCTTTGTTATGTCAAATAGAATAAGGTTCAAAAATTTTATTCAGAATTTATCATTCTTATCTAGATAACTTTCAGAAGCCTATTTATATAATTTTATTCATTTATTAATAAAAGACATTTGCCTACTCAGGGTCGGTTACGCAAAAATGGTTAGTCCTCTTTCATGATAATATAGTATTTTTGAAAAATATAAGACTTAACTAAATTTTAAATAACTTATAACTTTATTTGATTATGTTTTTAATTAAACTAAAATAAACAAATTAATTAAAAATATTTAAATTTGTAAGATATTTAAAATTTAATTTAGTAAAAAGAATATGAAAGAAAAGAAGGGGCCAGAGCATCTTTACCAAATGTCATTCTCCAGCAGTTGACTGTGGTAGAAAGAAAGGTTGATCACTACGGAATGTTTACTCTCACAACACACACACACAACGTAATATAGTTTAAGGTTGTCTTCTGTTCTGACACTGAAAACTGAAACACGAGTTGCTGAAATTATGGAACTGCAGAAGACTCCAACAAGTTTGGTTTTTGCTGTTAATGGTGAGAGGTTTGAGCTCTCTCATGTTAATCCGTCAACCACTTTGCTAGAATTCTTGCGTATTCACACTCGTTTCAAGAGTGTCAAGCTTGGCTGTGGTGAAGGTACATGCATCTCTCTGTCTTTCTCTGCGTTCAAGGTCATGGAGTTTATTCATTCCTTTGCTTCATTGCTGAATTAGTTTTTGGAGTTGTTTCCCTTCATGGGTGTATTTGAATTTCTGATCTTTTTTAATTTTTATATTTTATTCAATTTCAGTAAGCTTGGTATTTACTGTAGGGATTCATCTTTTGCTTTTTTTTTTTTTTTTCTCTGTAAGATTAATCTTGGACGACTTTGATTTTGATGTTTCATATCATCTTATTTTTCTAGTGGTCTACTCATGAAGATGAAGGAGAAACTGTTGGCTTTAAGTAGTGCTAATTTTTATTTTCCATCCGGTAGTTGATGTTTTGAAATGGTTGGTTTCAGGGGGTTGTGGTGCTTGTGTAGTTTTAATCTCCAAATATGATCCTGTGCTTGAACAAGTTGAGGATTTTACTGCAAGCTCTTGTCTCACACTACTTTGCAGCATACATGGTTGTTCAGTAACAACCAGTGAAGGTATTGGAAATTCTAAAGCAGGATTCCACGCAATTCATGAAAGATTTGCAGGATTCCATGCCTCTCAATGTGGCTTTTGTACTCCTGGAATGTGTGTTTCCCTCTTTGGAACTCTTGTCAATGCTGAAAAGTCCGATCGTGCAGAGCCACCAGATGGCTTCTCAAAAGTAACTGTTAGTGAGGCTGAGAAGGCCATTGCAGGGAATCTTTGTCGCTGTACTGGGTATAGACCTATTGCTGATGTCTGCAAAAGCTTTGCAGCTGATGTTGATATCGAGGATTTGGGGTTGAACTCTTTCTGGAAAAAGGGGGAGAACAAGGACTTAAAGATTAGTCGGTTGCCTCGATATGACCGTAATCAACTGAATAGTAGATTTCCTATGTTTTTGAAGGAAATCAAGCATGATGTGTTCTTGGCTTCTGAGAAGCACAGTTGGCACAGGCCTACTAGTCTAACTGAGCTTCAGAGTTTATTAAAATTAAACAATTCCAATGGAGCACGGATAAAAATTGTATTTAGTAATACAGGTATGGGATATTATAAAGATAAAGAAGGCTATGATAAGTACATTGATCTAAGCAGAATTTCCGAGCTTTCAAAGATCAGAAAGGACCCAACAGGGATTGAAATTGGAGCAGCAGTGACAATATCTAAGGCTATTAAAGCACTGAGGGAAGATATCAGAAGTGACTTTCTCTTAGATTGTGTAATGATACTTGAAAAGATTGCTGAGCATATGGACAAAATTGCCTCTGGATTTATCCGGAACACAGGCAGTGTAGGTGGCAATTTAGTCATGGCACAAAGGAATAATTTTCCCTCGGATATTGCTGTAATACTTCTTGCTGTAGATGCAATGGTCCACATTATGACTGGTGCACAATTTGAGTGGCTGACACTGGAAGAATTTCTGGAAAGACCAGCATTAGGTTTCGAAAGTGTGCTTTTAAGCATTAAAATTCCTAGTTTGGAACTCGATCAAAGTGAATCCTCAGAACCAATAAGTAGATTCGTCTTTGAAACATATCGACCTTCTCCTCGGCCTCTTGGAAATGCCCTTCCCTTCTTGAATGCTGCTTTCCTGGTTAAGGTGTCTCCATGCATGGACTCTGGTGGAACTGTAATACATACTTGTAGGTTGTCATTTGGTGTTTACGGGAGTAAACATGCAATCAGAGCAAAAAGAGTTGAGGAGCTTTTAGCTGGAAAACTTTTAAGTCCTAGCATTCTGTACGATGCTGTCAACTTGATTACAGCCACTATTGTGCCTCAAGATGATAACGCTATAACAGCTTATCGCTCAAGTTTGGCTGCTGGTTTTATTTTTCAGTTCTTTAACCCTCTTATTGACAGTCCTGAAAGAATAAGCAATGGTTATTTGAATGGACATAATAATCATCCTTTTTCTGAGGATTTTGAATTAAAATTCAGTCAGAAGAAGGTAACTCATGACAATGTTACAACTTTACTATCATCTGGCAAGCAAGTCCTTGAAGCAGGTTGTGAGTATCATCCTGTTGGTGAGCCAATCGTGAAATCTGGAGCTGCACTACAAGCTTCAGGTGTGTTTTGTATCATTAAGTTTTAAGTTGATTCACTGACTGCTGTCTTTTCTTTGCATTTCTGTCAACGTTTCAGAGCAGTAAACTAAAATATTTACATACGAAGTTGGTACCTTTTTGTATTAAATTCCATTTCCTAGGAAGTGAGCCTTAGTGCTATTATAAGATTGTAAGCTTGTGACCCTGGTGATGAAATTTTATAGTCTCACAAACAGCATCTCTACTACGATGGTTAATTTGTATACATCTGAGCCTCTCTAGATCCTGTAAATGGATGAGACTCTCAAATCAGTAAGTTAAAAAAATAACCGTTCTCCATGCCCTTGGTTTGATGAATTGTGTATCCATATTTTGCATCTCATAGTCTCTGGTTACCTTATAACTATTGTCGAGATAACTATGCTAAAAGGTCCAATTTCCAGGTCACAAAAACTTGTTGCAAAATACTTTTGGTTCTGATGAATTCTGCATCCATATTTTGCATCTTAAAGTCTCTGGTTTCCTTCTAACTATGCTCAAAAGTTCACTTTCGTAGTCACAGACAAGTTTGTATGTGTCTTATTTTATCCCGTTTTGATGGCTGTGAATTATGACTTTTCATGTTTAGTTGTTTAAATTTATGTTCAGTAACAAGTACATATTTGTGAATAATAGGTGAGGCTGTGTTTGTGGATGACATTCCATCACCATTGAATTGCTTACATGGAGCATACATTTATAGTTCTAAACCTTTAGCAAGGGTAAGGAATATAAAACTCACACCGGAGTTGCAACTGGATGGAGTAAGGGATGTCATTTCAAGTAAAGACATTCCCAATGGTGGGGAAAACATTGGATCTAAGACTATATTTGGGATCGAACCTCTATTTGCAGAAGAAAAAGCCAGATGTGTTGGTGAACGCCTTGCCTTTGTTGTGAGTTCTTAATCCCTCATTGTGATCCAAAAATGTATGAGCTCATTTGTTTGGAGATTGATATGACAATACTACCATTTTAGTCACAGAATGGCTTCTTTAGGTTGCAGATACTCAGAAAGTTGCTGATATGGCTGCAAACTCGGCTGTTGTTGATTATGATACTGAAAATCTTGAGCCACCTATTCTATCCGTTGAAGATGCTGTTGAAAGATCGAGCTTTTTTGAAGTTCCTCCTATTCTGTATCCAAAACATGTTGGTGATATATCAAAAGGAATGGCTGAAGCAGATCACAAGATTCTTTCTGCTGAGGTACATTAGAATTTATTTATTTCTCTCCTTTGTGTTCCACTTCCTCTCATTTCATGCCTTTGTGCTCCTTGGTTTCCTAGGCAATGTTGAAGTTTGCTCCCGAATAATTACTGTTTAAATGGTTATGCTGAATAAAATGTGTGAACTACAGATGAAGCTTGGGTCTCAATACTATTTTTATATGGAGCCACAGACTGCACTTGCTGTTCCAGATGAAGACAATAGCATTACAGTTTACTCTTCAAATCAATGCCCTGAGTATACGCATTCTATTATAGCAAGATGCCTAGGTATTCCAGAAAATAATGTTCGTGTAATCACAAGAAGGGTTGGGGGTGGTTTTGGTGGAAAGTCTATAAAAGCCATGCCTGTAAGTATTTATTATTTTTTGAAAATATAACTTTTTATTATATCTCTATTGTTTTTTTCATTGATTAACTACTAAATTTTGTAGAGTGTAGACATGAACCTTCAAATCTTTTGTTGTTTGGGGAATACACTAATAATGTGAAAGAAAAGAAGAAGAAAGTCTCTTTAGTCATGCTTTTATTTATGTATTATATTCAGCAATCTGGAGACGTCCTTCTGTTGCCTTTGAGAATGTTTTTGTTCATCAAAGGAAATTGGATTCTTAAAGCTATTTTATACTTCCCTAAAATTATCCCTAAGTATCAAAGGAAACCAAGAAAGATGAAGGATGCAATGAAATCTTTATTACCAAATAGGAAGCACAATATCCTTACCTAGGGAAATCTCCTTCCACTGAGCCTGAGGTCTAGGTTCTCATTTTCACAAAATTTCTAACTAACGTTCAACTATTTCCCTCTTATTTTGTAACAGTAGCTACCCCACTTTTTTACTAATTCTCTCAAAGTCTCTCTTATATATGAAAATTTATGTCTTCATGTATGTGTAGTACTAACAATTGGATCTTGCAGGTTGCCACATCATGTGCACTGGCAGCGCATAAATTACAGCGCCCAGTTAGGATATATCTAAATCGAAAGACAGATATGATAATGGCTGGAGGAAGGCATCCTATGAAGATAACTTACAGTGTTGGGTTTAGGAATGATGGTAAGATTACAGCACTAGAACTTCAAATTCTGGTCAATGCAGGGATATACGTGGATATAAGTGCAGTAATGCCACATAATGTAGTTTCTGCGCTTAAAAAGTATGATTGGGGTGCATTAGCTTTTGATGTAAAGGTATGCAGAACAAACCATCCCAGTAGATCTGCTATGAGGGGCCCTGGGGAAGTGCAGGGATCATTTATTGCTGAAGCTATTATAGAAAATGTAGCAGCTACACTTTCAAAGGATGTAGACTCTGTCAGAAACATTAATCTTCACACATACAATAGTCTTCAGTCATTCTATGAGTACTCTTATGGTGAACCTGACGAGTATACCTTGCCTATAATATGGAATGAGTTAGCTGTTTCTGCAAACTATGACCAGAGAACCAAAATGGTGCAAGATTTTAACAGGATTAACACATGGAAGAAAAGGGGAATCTCTCGATTACCAGTTGTGTTTCAATTGATGCAAAGACCAACTCCTGGAAAAGTAAGCATTTTTTCAGACGGGTCTGTCGTTGTTGAAGTTGGAGGTATTGAAGTGGGTCAGGGTCTCTGGACAAAGGTGAAACAGAAGGCTGCATATGCACTTGGGGCTATTCAATGTGATGGAATTGGAGGTCTCTTTGACAAAATACGGGTTATACAATCTGATACTGTGAGCTTGATTCAAGGAGGATTCACTGCTGGGAGCACTACATCAGAATCAAGCTGCGAAGCAGTTAGGCTTAGCTGTAATATCTTGGTAGAGAGGCTAAAGCCTCTTAAGGAAAAACTGCAGGAGGAAATGGGCTCTATCAAGTGGGAGACCCTTATTTTTCAGGTAGCTACTATGATAAAGTAAACGAGCTTAGTTTTGAACATTGATAGATTTTCCTCTCGAGGAATTCTCTTTCTGATCATGGGAGGAAGTTCCCTTGAGATAAAATTGGTTCTCTTCATAATCATAACAAGAAGCAAGTGGAACTTTAACTGTTTCTCACTTTATGATACATATGGACAGATTATCCATGATTGAATTGTACTACTGTTTGCTGTAAGGTTTAGAAACTCTTTTTTTTTTTGTGAATTTCTATCAATGAATGTATATTGGTATTTGTAATTGTGCATAAGATGTATTGCTTCAGGGTCTCCCCGTTAAGGTCTTGTAGGTACTTAGTGTTCTTACAATTTATGGGATCATAATTAACTCCTTTCAGTTAAGAAAATATTAGGGGAGGACTCTGGAAATGGAATTAAGTATAGAGAACTTCTTATTTTCCCATTCCATAAGCATAAATATTAATTATCACGTTGCTGACAATTTATTGAATACAGGCATACATGCAAGCTGTGAACTTATCAGCATCTTCATTTTTTGTACCCAGCATGACCTCCATGAGTTACCTTAATTATGGTGCTGCAATAAGTGAGGTAGGTTGGTTTTACTTTTGGTTTTCTGTGCATATTTCGAATCAAATTGATATTTTTTTCATGTTCACTGACAGTTACTTCTCTTGAATGTAAGCACTAATGTCATATTTTCGCATAAGCCAGTAATTTAGACAACTTATCTTGTACTGATATTCTAAATTATGGAAATTATATCTCAGGTGGAAATAGATCTTCTGAATGGTGAAACCAGATTTTTGCAAACAGATATTATTTATGATTGTGGACAGAGTCTCAACCCTGCTGTGGATTTAGGACAGGTAAGCTGACTACATATTTGTTATGCTAACTCAACTCTAATCAAGGAATAACACAATACAATAGGTCGAGGCCCAATAATAGGTTTTATTAACACAGCCTCTCGCATAAAGGCCCTCTGGGAGTCAAGGAGACTAAGAACCGGCACACTATTCCCTACTAGAAAATTACAATTAATTATTAGAAGTGGAAAACGCAAGAATCAACTCCTGATAACTTTCTGATACCTTGTTAAGAAATACCAAGGAGGCTTTGATTCCTTTAGTGAAAAATGTCTTGTTAAGAACCAACTCAACCAAAAAGCTTGAGATTTTAGTTGGAGATCTTGGAATGTTTAAGTTACAAATACTGTTCAGTTATTTAACTACGTATGTATATTCCTTCTAATCACATAACACATCCTGCAGATTGAAGGAGCTTTTGTCCAGGGATTGGGGTTTTTCATGTTTGAACAGTACGAAACTAATCTTGATGGTTTGGTGTTGCAAGACGGCACTTGGAACTACAAAATCCCTACAATAGACACTATACCATTACAGTTTAATGTTCAAATCCTCAACAGTGGGCACCACCAGCAACGAGTTCTCTCTTCAAAAGGTATGACTAAGTCACAAAAAATCTGTCTTTGCGTTGGTTTTATTTTTTTATTGCTCTCATGAATGCACATCACTTGTGATGAAATAGGAAGTTTTGTGAATTCTCTTCCTTTGATTCATTATAGGTTCATTCTAGCTATCAATTCCAAAATGTTGGGATGAAATGAGCAAATATTTGTTAACCATATACTTGTTGTGGCGTAAACTAACTAGTTAATTAGTATAGTAGCTTGAATATGAGATGCATGTTATAATAATACATCTAGAACAGGAATTCAAAAAAAGGTTTGATATCAAAGCTAAGGTGGAAGTGGATGGAACTGAAATAATCAATGCAATTTCTTCTGCATAATAGTTTGTGGGAAAATTTGTGGTTATAACTCGTAGGCATGATGCAGCCTAGTTTTATCTTAGAATGTTAATGAGATTGAGAAAGCTTCACCTATTTCTGTTTGAAAATCTGAAATGAAAAAAATTGAAATTTGTTGCTGCAGCATCTGGGGAGCCACCATTACTTCTAGCAGCTTCCATTCACTGTGCCACAAGAGCAGCAGTGAAAGAAGCAAGGAAACAGCTTCTTTCATGGAGCAACCAAGATGGAGCAGATTCAACATTTGAGTTGGGGGTCCCTGCAACCATGCCTGTGGTCAAGGCACTCTGTGGACTGGACAATGTTGAAAGATACTTGAAATGGAAAATGGGAAGGACATAATACTGTTGAATATCCTAGATTAGTTAGAAGAATGATTTTGTTCTATCCATTTTTCAGTCCCTCTGGTAAAAATTAAAATAAGTTGAATTTTTATTATTTTGTTTCACATGATGATCATGCTAGTGCAAAACTTTCAATTTTTTAGTATGATCACAATAAGAAACACTGGCTATTTCATGTGGCTAGTTTTTGCAGCAAGAATAAGGTATATCAGGACAATAGTGTACTTTAGTTATGCATGAAGTGCTTAAAGTGGTGTGCATCTTGCTTTAGTATCAATATAAACATGTCTTAATTTATAATAATTAATTTATATAGAAAGTAATTTTAAAATTTATAAAAAGTAATTTTATTTGAGAAATGGTCCGTTTCTTGAAAGGAACACGTTTAATGCTGCATCTGCGTGATAAGCAATGTATCAGTAAGTATGGATATTTTATTTCCCTTAGACACCCTTATTCTGCTAAATCAGTGGCTGACGTGTTCGTGAAGGAAGTGGTTCGTTTACATGGAATTCACGCATCGATAGTAAGTGATAGGGATTCTATTTTTATGAGCTTGTTTTGGAAAGAATTGTTTAGATTGCAGGGAACTCGATTGAACATGAGTACGACCTATCGGATGGACAAACGAAAGTCTTGAATAGAACAGCTGGATGCAGTACATTTCATGGGCTGAGTATTGGTACAATACTAGCTATCATGAAGCAACAAAGTGCACCCCGTTTGAGGTGGTATATGGGAGACCGCCACCCTCCATAACAAGATACATACTAGGAGAGACGGCAGTTAAAACGGTGGCTCAAGATCTGATGAATCGTGACGAAACCTTGAGACAACTTAAATTTCACTTACTACTGGCACAAGACCAGATGTCGAAATTTGCCAACAAGCACAGGAAGCCAGCTTCCATCAAAGTTGGGGATGAAGTGTATTTAAATATTAGACCTCATAAGCAGCAATCCATGCCAACAAGACTACATTCAAAACTGTCGGCTAGATATTACGAACCTTTTCTGGTGTTGGCTAAGGTGGGGTCAGTGGCTTTTAAACTGCAATTACCCGAAGGGGCTCACATACACCCAGTATTTCATGTGTCTCAATTTAAAAGGGTGATTGGGAAGGAACAAGCAGAGGCTACAATCCCTCCAGAATTTAAGCTTGGAGAAGGATTAATTCCTAAGAAAGTGTTGCAGATTAGAACAATTGACAAAGACAGGGAGACAGTAAAACAAGCCCTAATCCAGTGGAAGAAGGGGGAACCGAAGTTGCTACCTGCGAGGATCTAACAACTATGCAAGAACAATTTTCAGAATTTCACAAGGTGATATTTTGGAGGGGAGTATTGTTAGACAGTTTGGGCGACAAGGACAACATATGAAAAAAATAAGGGCTGAAAGTTTACAGTGGGAGAAAACTAAATATATAAGGGGGTGTTAGTTAAGGTTGTTAGAGAGAAGTGAGAATAGCGTTTTTAAAGGTTGGTCTATTTAACAGATCAACCTTGGGAAGGAAGGGCAGACAGCTTTAAGTGGAATTTGTGACAGGATTTCCTCATGAATGAAAGGAAAATTAATTCTTTTGTGTAACTTGAAATAATGTGAACAAATAATAAACATACTGAATTATTTCTTTATTATTTGTTTATAATATTCACAGTTATACAAAGAAATTAATCTTTCTGATCTTGTCACAAATTCTACTCAAAACTTTCTCCTCTTCCTTCCCAAGGTTAATCTCTTTAAATAGAACAACCTTTATAAACATTATTCTCACTTTTACCTAACCACCTTAACTAACCCCCTTATAGATTTAGTTTTCTCCTACTATAAACTTTGAGCCCTTTTTCTTTCATATGTTGTCCTTGTCGCCGCAGCTGTCTAACATTTTCATTATTATCTACCACCTTCGATCAACTTAGTCATCTTACCGACAATTTTGTGTTGGAAGTTTTTAAGAAAATACACGAGATTCCTTAATAATACGTGGTTATGAGTATTTTTCTAATATGTTTCTTAACTTTTTCGTCTTTAATTATTGTACAACTTTTAATTTATAATTAAATTTCTAATATTTAAGTTCATAAAAAAAACAAATGTTTATGATAATTTTAAAAGAATATATTTATTGCATACATGTTCTATATTTTAGCACTTGATTATGAATGAAAAAATTGGGATGTAAGCATGCAAAATTAAAATGAGATTAATCATGATTAAATAATAGATATTATTTGAAACAAAAGAGGTAATCTTCTGTTGTAGTTATTGCTAGTATCTTAACATCGGAAGCAATTATAGGATTGGTGTAATATCAGAAACACAGCCTGTAATTGTTCTGCAACAAATCACTGAGAGCGTTGTACTGTAATAAATCACTGACAGCTATCAGCTCCTCTCATTTGCCTCTGTTAGAGGCAGAAAATCAATTAAAAAAAAGTAAAAGTATATAAAAATAAATAAATAAGAGGAGAGAAAGAAATTGAAATAAATAAATAGTGATTTTTATCAATTTCAAAGTTATTTTTCCTCTCAGTCCCCTAAAAGCAAATCATCTTAGCTTACTTCTAGTTACACAAAATTATTCCATCTCGTAAATCAAACAAAACCTTTTTCTGGAAAAATTACTAAATTATTAAGTGGTCCATGGTTATTACTTATTATAATTTCAGTTAATTTCTGTACTCTCTCATTCTATAATAATAGTAGTTTAAAGTTTTTCAAGAATGACAATAAATATGTGTATGTTATTGAAACAGTTTTATTAAAATAATCTTATTGTCTTAATAAATTCTCATTTTTATTGAATTTATTACAAATACAAACACTGATATAATTGATTTGATTTAAGAAATAAAATTAGTTTTTTTTTTTTGTTGAAAATGGGAATATAAGTTAATTTAGAAGTTTAGAAAAATAAAACTACTGCTATTTTAGGATAGATTGAGAGCTATATTAGTAATATTTAGCTAGGTATCATAAAAAAATTTAAAAAAAAAAAAATCATATGATCATGAGAACCTAATAGTTTATCCTGAGAAACAAATACACGATAACACGCTTCACTCTCAAACCCACTTTGTCATCTCCATTTAAGTTCTTCAAGTGGTAACCTTTCTGAATGCCATTAACTATGCTCCATTTCATGTGTTTCAGAAGTTACATGTTTTTCTCTTGTTTCATATGCATGTCAAATAATGAAATTCAAATCTTATTGCTAGTGTTAAAATATCTCACTAAGTGCAGATTACATATAGGTTCAACTTCAAGTGTTGAAAATGGGGGCAATGGCAACACCCCTTGTGGTTGTTCTTCTATTTTGCTGCCTAGTTTCTGTTTCACAAGCAGAATACTTGAAGTACGAAGACCCAACACAGTCACTAAATGTTAGAATCAACGACTTGCTGCAGCGGATGACCCTGGAGGAGAAGATAGGTCAAATGGTGCAGATTGAACGAAGTGTTGCTACCCCTGAAGTCATGAAGAAGTACTTCATTGGTAAGCTCTCACCCAATCTCTGACCAAATACTAGTGCCTTATATATGCTACTATACTGTGCATAGTGGTTAGTAATTTTTTTTAATTTTCCTCACATAACTGTATGATTTGTTTGAAATCATGGAGGTGAAATTGTAGAAATAAATGTGATGTGATGATTGATGGGCAGGGAGCGTGCTGAGTGGGGGAGGCAGTGTTCCAGAAACAAAGGCATCTGCTGAGACTTGGATTCGAATGGTGAATGGGATCCAGAATGGATCTTTGTCTACCCGCCTTGGGATTCCAATGATTTATGGCATAGATGCAGTTCATGGCCACAATAATGTCTACAAGGCCACCATCTTTCCTCACAATGTTGGGCTAGGAGTTACCAGGCAAATATGCATATACTTAATGAGTATTCATGGTCATTTTCTTTTGTGACAAGATAATTTTATTTTTTTTTTGTAATTTGAAGACCTTGGTTTTCAAATGGTAATGGTGTTGTCTTATGCAGTTGAAAGCCATATTTCAACTTCTTGACATTTTCACCACACCCTTCAATTATTGTCCTCCATTCATTGATAAACCAAATTGAACTATAGGATTTTATTATTGAGACCTTTTAGATCTTTAAAATGAGTTATTGTTTCATTTTTATTGCTTTTCTGCTTAACTGAATACATAAACTAATTATATAATGCTAATAGGGATCCGGTGCTGATAAAGAAGATTGGAGATGCAACTGCCCTTGAAGTTAGAGCTACTGGAATTCAGTATGCTTTTGCTCCATGCATTGCGGTAATGTTGATGATTCAGTTCCTTTTTATATCAAGTAAAAGTTTAACATTGATCAAATGTCCTGATATGTTGGTAACCTTTTTCTTCCATAGGTCTGCAGAGATCCTAGATGGGGGCGTTGCTATGAAAGCTACAGTGAGGATCCTAAGATTGTTCAAGCAATGACTGAAATTATTCTTGGTTTGCAAGGAGAAATCAGTGGAAATTCCGAAAAGGGGGTTCCCTATGTTGCTGGAAAGTAAGATTCTTAATAGTAGCTTGAGTTCAGTGTGAACCATTAGGTTAATTGGTCATCCTAAATTTTTTAACTACTTCCATAGTTCCATCCACCTATGTTGGATGGTGATAATCACTCTGTTCCTTCTCACCTCTTGTTTATAATTTATTATTGTTAGAAGATCTTCTGTATTTGTAAATTATTTTAAGCTTTTGTTCTGTTTTTTATGCAAAAGCAGTGTATTGCATTTAATTGTATTTATGCAATTTTCTTTAAGATTTTGGGTTCTGGAATTTCTGTGTACAATTGTGAGTTCTGCTTCTACAAAATGTGTTACATTATTAAACTTGAATATTGTTTCAACATTGTAATTAATTTGACACAGGAACAAGGTTGCGGCTTGTGCTAAGCATTATGTAGGAGATGGTGGCACATCCAAGGGTATTAATGAGAATAACACTGTGATCAGTTATAGAGAATTGCTAAACATTCACATGCCTGCATATCATGACTCCATCGTCAAGGGGGTTTCAACAGTAATGGTCTCCTACTCTAGCTGGAATGGCAAGAAGATGCATGCTAATCATTTTCTTGTCACTGATTACCTCAAGAACAAACTGAATTTCAGGGTAACAAATAAAACTTATTTGATTAGTTCTCTAATAAAGCAATTTAAGTGTACCTTTGGTTCTTTTTTAATTTAAATTACATGCCATTTTAGTTTCTCAAGTTTCGGTTTTTACCTATTAAGTCTTTTTTAAATATATAAGAAAAGATCTTCCATCAAATTCAATATGAGTAAACATGCAGATTCTGATGTACTCTTTTTGGCATTTTTCAGGGTTTTGTCATATCAGATTGGCTAGGCATTGACAGGCTTACTTCTCCTCCTCACTCTAACTATTCATACTCTATTCAAGCTGGTGTTGGTGCTGGAATTGACATGGTAACAAAAGAAAGAAATTTTATGACTTTGGTGACTGAAATTTAGTATCATGACTTTTCATTTTATTTCCACGTTTACATTATTTTACAGATCATGGTTCCTTTTAATTTCACTGAATTCATTGATCTGCTGACTTATCAAGTAAAGAACAATATTATCCCTGAAAGTAGGATTGATGATGCTGTCGAAAGAATCTTAAGAGTAAAATTTGTCATGGGCCTATTTGAGAATCCACTTGCTGATCCAAGCCTTGTGAATCAACTTGGTAGTGAGGTATATTTCCTAAAGGATGTACTTTTAATATCTTTCAAATGAAAAGAGTTTTTTTTTTATGAACTACTGGGCCTGAACAGGAGCATAGACAGTTAGCAAGGGAAGCTGTAAGGAAATCTCTTGTGTTACTAAAGAATGGTAAATCTGCAAAAAAGCCTCTTCTTCCCCTTCCCAAGAAAGCTGCAAATATACTGGTGGCAGGAAGCCATGCTGACAATTTGGGTTATCAATGTGGAGGATGGACAATTACCTGGCAGGGGCTTGGTGGCAATAATCTCACAGTTGGTAAGCCAACACGCTTAATTTTGGTGTAGGACAAATTAAACTCATCTCCTTCTGTTTCTTGAAAATTTGCATAACCTTGTTTTTCAATGCTTAGATAGAGTAACCTCTTACAAGGATACACAATGTAATATATTTTTTGGGTAAGAGGGCCTAGTTATACGATGTAATGTGTTTCAAATAATCAAGAAGGGTTACTTTTGGTGTTAAAAAGGTAAGAGTATGGTGTGAAGTTTCAACAAACCACCGGTGTCAATGTAATTTGCCAAAACATTAACTTTAACCATCTAAAACCTGCATGGATTAGCATGTGAAACATTCATACACACTGCAACTTGGATATCTGATTATGGTTTTCTTTTTGTAGGATAGTTACGGTTTATCTGACAAAAATATCACTTTCCTAACAGGTACAACAATCCTTGATGCTGTAAAACAAACCATTGATCCTACTACTAATGTTTTCTACAAGGAAAGTCCTGACTCCACCTTTGTCAAGTCCAACAACTTTTCTTATGCAATAGTGATTGTAGGTGAACCCCCTTATGCAGAAACATACGGAGATAGCTTGAATCTAACTATAGCTGAGCCAGGTCCAAGCACCATTACCAATGTATGTGAATCTATCCAATGCGTGGTAGTTCTCATCACTGGCCGTCCAGTAGTGATTGAGCCATATCTATCAAAAATAGACGCTCTTGTGGCTGCATGGCTTCCAGGAACTGAAGGCCAAGGTGTGGCTGATCTTCTATTTGGTGATTATGGATTCACTGGCAAGCTGGCAAGAACATGGTTCAAGACAGTTAACCAACTTCCAATGAATGTTGGTGATAAATATTATGATCCGCTATTTCCATTTGGATTTGGGTTATCTACAAACCCCACCAAGCACTAAAACAATGTTTGAGATTACTACTCAAAAGTCTCACGGCTCCTTAGCACTAGAAAAGAAGCATGTCATTTAAAATAAAATTTACTGTTTTGACAATTTTATCTTATGAATTTAACGTTATAGTGTGTTCGGATAATCAAATAGTAGTGTCGATTGCAAAGGATAGAGATGAAATAAAAAAAAAAAAAAAAAAAAAAAAAAAAACTTTTATTTTTTTT
>Ga0123340_1003212_pt1 | contig 15228 bp, 9 predicted proteins | sample SirMexnodulemix_FD_89961 | JGI IMG/M metagenome (GOLD analysis project Ga0123340, IMG submission 89961) | Root nodule microbial communities of legume samples collected from Mexico - Siratro Mexico nodule mix | ecosystem: Host-associated > Plants > Roots > Nodule | place: Mexico: Nepantla... | reverse complement strand
TAAATAAATATTAATTTGGATTGTGTGATTTAGTTTAAAAACTATTTTTTTATTTAATTATAATTATTTTAATAATTATGTGTATGATAATAAATATGAAAAAAATTAATAAAATAGAAAAATATAAAGCAATTATGTAATAATAACTTATCATGATTCTATTTTATTGTGATCAACATATACCTCTTTCAATTTGGCTTATATTTATTATTACTTAATTGTTTTAAAGAATACAATCACACAAGCTTGTATATGAGTTTCATGAAGGACTTAAGATATTCATATTGGTGGTAAATCTTTGACCTAAGAATACTCAAAATGTACTTTGCAACATTAGTGTACCTAATGAAATTCAATCTGTTCATTCAGAATTGGATGTAGTATATTGGCAGATGAACCGATGTAAATGATTGTATGTATTTCTTCCATACTTTCTCTACTTTATATGTTATTATTACTTGTACTAATTAAAGAAGGAGAGTTATTTTGAAGATACTATTTGAAAATTATTTTTCACTAATTTACATGTTTGATCAGAGTAAATTAGAAAATACCTTAGATAAGTGATTCAATAGAGTTAGTTTGTTGTATCCGATATGGTCCATTAGATGAAAATGTTATAGGCGATCATTTGAGAACTAAACCTCCTATGAGTATTGCCAATAGATAATGCTTGTGAAAAGTTTTTAAATTTGATAACAACACAATTCAAACTCCCTTTTTGTGTTCTTCCTGATTTTCACAATATGAGACCATTTAATTTGATTAAAATATCATAAATTTAAATCCCCAAGGTCAAACCTTGAGGTACACGTAATTTTGTATTCTCACTTGTCAAAATAGTATTAGAATAAGGTAAAACTAAGAACAACTTATTCAGGTCAAACAAATCCAGTCAAAATAGAATAATAAGGTTAGGGACACTTACTTGACAACGAAGATTATTATATGTACAAAATGATAAATTTTTAATTCCCTTGAATAAATGAAGATTGAGTTTTAAATTTGAGATTGTGTTATTTGTTCCTTTTTTAAGTTTGATATTCTTTTCTTTCAAGAGTGTGAGTATCCATCTCACTACAATAATCTGATTTATAATAGTGTTTGATATGATTGTGTTTCTTTCACTTTGAATCCTAATTTGACAATTTAGTTCGAAAAGAATTGAATTTTAATGATTAGTTTGTGAGAGATAACTAAAAGATAAATTTTTCTAAGTAATTTGTAAGAATGTAATTCAATAATTTACATTGCAAAACATTCTAATGGAGTAAAAGAAAAAAAAATGAAGCTTGTCTCTTGTGTTAAATTCGCCATGTCATAAACAATAACCAAGGTTTGAAAAATATTTTTGTTCTTACTCAAATAAATGAATCTTGTAAGAAAAAAAACCTAAATATAGTCTTTTACCACTATATTTATTGAGGTTTTGATCGATCTTATAACAGATAGTTTTGCTAAAAAATCCATTTAAGACTTTAGATAATCTTATATTCCGAACTTTGATGTAACTTCTCACTGTTATTTAATTAAAATAACTTATTATATTTAAATAATTACTTTTATGAGTATTTTAAGAAAGTCTCATTTCTTCAATTTAAATAATTTATCTTTTTTATGAAATTCTCATATAATCGTTATTTTCTCAAACCCAATTCATGTTTCAAAGTTTTCTAAAATGTGTTAGACAAAACTCTTGCTTTTCTATAATTTATTAGGTTAAAAATATTTAACGAAACTTTACATTCATCTCTCGTATAACATGAGATAAAAAGTAAAAGCTTATATTTGTTTGTTTTTCAAATTCATGAGACAAAACCTCATTTTTATTTAAATTTCTAAATTTGTCAAATAAACTTTTTTTATTTTTTTTAAACAACAAGTTAAATCATGAGAATCTATCGGCTGTTAACATAAATAAAATCATTCAAATCTTTTAATAATAACAATAAACATCTCATTAAAAATAAACATTGTGTTTTACAAATTTAAAATATTGTGGGACTTATTATTTTTTGAAATATGTGAAATCTTTTTAACCAGAACACATATCGTACAGTTAGATTGATGGGAAAAAAATTATTTATTAATTACGCGAAACACAAGAAAATAATAACCTTTTATTTGTAAGGGAGCTTCAAGATTAAGGATGAAAATATACATTTGAGTTGAGGAACCCTTGAATTTTATACCAACCTAGACATTTTAATTAGAATAATAAAATAAAATATCATCCTCAAACAAACTTAAAAATAAGAACGAGTAACATATGTTTTTCTAAAATATTTCAAATTTAATTATGTTTTTTTTCTTAAATCAGACATTTGCTTTTACTCATCTCATTCTAAATTATATTAATTTTGGTCGTTCCAATGTTATTTGAATCACTTCTCGAGAAAAAAAAAATTATATTTTAAAATTAGAGTATTACAATAACGCATTTTTTAAAAGACAAACTAAAACGAATTTCGAAAATTTTAGACACACGTGAACATATGTTACACATCTTATGTTTTATTCCAAACAAACAAACAAACAAACCAACACCATTGACCTAGTGAGTTGAGTAAACCAAGTGTAGCATCAGCTTGTTCTGAACGCCAACCAAAGCACACTTTCTTTTGTTCGTTCGGTCGTAGGTTAATTCGTATCAATACCCAGAAGCCATGATCTTCATTGATGGCCATCCATTTTCTACCCATTCATCCTCACCGTCTCAACCTCAGGTACCCCTTTCTTCCTCTCTCTCTCTCTCACCCATTTTCCTTTTCGTGATAACGAAGTGAAAAAACTAACCTTTTCACTTCATCATGCTTTATTCTCTTTTCTTCTGGCTATATATGTCACTAATATCATTGCCTTTTAACTAATTGGTGAAATTCTTTGGTGGGCATGTTCTATGTGGATTACACATTCTTGTTGACTTATTCTTCTGATAAAGTTTTTGATTTAGAAGAAGCACAATCATGGAAGAAAACTAGGAAAGTGTAAGTGAGACCTATTTTTTCAGGACCTCTTCCGAGCGTTTTCAGTTTTAGGTTTCGATTTTTTTAGTTTTGTAATTTAGAATCAATTTTTTTGTGGAGGTGGCAATAGTGGGGGTGGCGTTGGAGTGGTGGGTTGGTAGCTGTGGTGGTACTTGAAGCGGCGGTTATAATAGTAATGGCTACAACAATGATGATGGTAGTGGTGCCGGTGGTTATAATGCTGACGGTGGCGAGGGTGGTGGCAGTGACTGTTGTGGTGGTAGCAGCAGTGGCAGTAGTAATGGTGGTTGTTGTTTTGGATGGGTTTTTTTCAGATTGATAAAGTAGGTTGAATTTACCCCTAAGAACAGAAAATCAAAACTACCTTTTTGTTCAAGGAATTGAATATAAAGTGTTTCAAATTTGCAATCAAAAAAAGCAAAAGACTGAAAACTTGTAACATCCCTGAATAGGTCTTAGCATAATCTTCTTTAGCAGTTGTCTGGATTGTTTACTGGACAATTGGGTTAAGTTTGTGGCTCTATTTTAAATGATATTTGGACCACTTATGATATTTCATTTAATGGTGTAATTCATTCATTAGTTTTGCGGAGAACAAAATCTAAGATGGAGAAAATTGAAGGCATCTAAGATGAAGAAAACTGAAGGCATGGAGATAGATAAACTAGGGTAAGGTAAAACTGCCAAAGTATAAGAAACAGGCTAAAATTGTATTTCATTCAAGTCCTACATACAGATGTCGTAGGTTTCTTGTAACAAGAGACCTAACAGTCCTTTTATTTGTGTCCTTTTATTCGTGTCCTACGCCTGTACAAGCCTGATTGCTACTGGATGAAGAACTTTAGCCAAGAGGGCTTTTTGACACTTCAATTAGGCCTGTCTGCCTCGTCATTGGGCTTGCTAACTAACACATGGATATAGCAATTCTGTGTGCATAGACTTATCACTTGACCTTCTATACATAGGACCTCTCGTCTACATATGGCCATGTTCTTCACTAAATAAGTGATGGTAACTTACACATCAAAGGCAAGGAATTATAGAAAGCATGTAATGATATAGCTTATTGTTTCTTGGGCTATGTTTCAAGGCATAGCTCCTGAAAAAATGCATGACATTTTGAGCTACTGTTTGCATGATTGGAAGTTACAAAGCTTGTGATGCAAGTATAAATATTTAGTATCATTTCATAAGCATGTGAAGACCTGCATTCTGTGCTTATGAACAGGGAAATGATATTCTACATGCTTTGCTGGAAAATCCCAATCTGATATCAGCCACAAGCTCTTTTAAGGCTAACCCAGAGAGGAAGTTCGTTGCATCTGATGAGCCTGGTTCAGAGAGATCAAAATGGGTTTATATATTCCAGAAAGAATATGCTACAGTTGATCCTGCCCTCGTTGATGTAACTTTTTAACCCTCTGCAGTGTCATTAAGATAGTATAGATTACTTTAAATGCAACCATTTCCCTTTTATTTTATTGACGAGTAAAATTGTAAATTTAATTGTATAGCAGTTTATAGTCCATTGTTGTATGCCTCTAATAATCTTTCGCATGCAGGCCATTCATACTTAATTGAACTGTAAGTAATATCATCTGTGGAGTTTCTTTTTTCCTATCCTGAATATTCTGAGTTCTGCCGGTGCATTGCATCCCATTTGGTCCATTTTTTGCGTTGTGCATTTCTTTGATCTTTTTTCTTTTATTTGGGTTCCTGCTGGCCTTCCTTTATGTTCGAGAAACCGATAAAAACAATAGGACCAAAAAGCATGGAGATTCACTTTAAAAAACTTTATATTAAATTAATAAACCCAGGCCTTAGTGCTTTGGTAATCTCAATGCTGTTAAATAGCTGCTACGCCTTAGCACTATTGCATTGTGGAATTTCTTGGATCTGCAATTGTGACTCTGTCTGCTATTGTGGCCACTGTGTTTCATGGCTGTGACACTGATCCTGCTTCCTCTTGTCATTCATTTCTGATGAGTTTCTTTCACGTTGAACTTTGAATTAATATTGTGTTATTCTTTATGCTCTTTATTTTTATTTGCTCACACACACAGGTGCAATGTGACTTCTGCTAATTTTCCTGCAATTTTATCTGCTATATAACATAGTGGATTATTTTCCATCATTTTGTTTGATCTTCATAGATTGCACTGAGTAATCTGAGGAACCATCAAATTTGCCTGTATGATTGGCAATTTATATTTCAATTCATTTTACTGAATTTTTCTATTCTTTTCTAAAAAATGTTATTCGTTTACTTCTTTTTCCTCCCATATCACTAGTTTGTTGGCACTGATGAAGCAACAACTTGTGTTGGCCTTGTGATTCGGAACCAAAAAAATGGAATGTAAGGACTAAATGTGGCTAGACCACTGTAGATTAAGTTTCACAAATATTCCTTCTACCAGTTGTTCAATTTTTTATTTTCTTATTTTTAATGCAGGACATCAGTTGCTCACATGGATTCGCCAAATATTGTAGAAATGGGCCTTTCCCAAATGTTATCATCACTTGTTGCGAACAGTTTGGAGACCGAGTTGGATGTGCTTTTCCTTCTCTTTACATCTACTTTCTATAACGGTTTTATGTCATTGATATGTTCAATGACTACTTTTTGACTTAGATTATCTTCTGAAATAAAAGTTGCGTTGTCCCAACTGTAGGTGCATCTCATAGGGGGGTTTGAAGAAGTGTCACTGCAAGTCTGACCAGGGTCTTCTGCTTTTTTAGTGAATTTTCAATTTGTAGTTTCCACTCAGACAGTATAACTGTAGCTGGATCGGTTGAACTTTTGTGCAGCATGAAAATGGCAGCGCAATATCAGAAAGCCCTGCACATTTGGATGGTCATTCCTTTCCTTTATGTTCAAAGATTGTTCATACTTTACAGTCAAGAGATGAAAAGTTTCACATCCGAACGTGCTGTGTTCTTGGACATAATACCAGAAGAGATTCTGATGGAAACACATACCCCTTTTTCAATGGATTTGTGGTCAGCTTCTGCTTTAAAATATTGTCATTTCTTCTGGTTTATTTAGAGAATGTGATAAACCCCTTATTTACCATCATTATAAAATTATATTTACCTTGTTAAAGAATTCTAATTAAACAGAATTATAAAGAAAAGAGATATGGATACTTGTAACAAACAGAATTATATTTATATTAGTGTAGTTACAATGCCATAACCTAATTCTCCTATTATCAAAGATAGTTAAGCACAGTTATATTAGGGTGTTGCAATGCCTTAAGCCTAAGCTTACTAACAGTGAAACTAATAACCTAATAACCCTAATTAAATACGAAATCACTGCTTAAATTACTTCCTTAACTAAGATATTGTAAAAGCTGTTGCACTCTTTTAGTGAATAATTACATATATGTTCAAACTTTTAAATGGGATCTTTGACATCTTCTATTCTGTGCATCATTTCAGGTGGAGACTGCATCAGGTATTGTCATTCCAGCTATTTTTGATAAAACTTCTAGATGTCCAGATGAGCTTGTCAGAAGAATACGAGTGTCTGTTTCTTATGAAGATGCCAATTGGAATGAGAAGTTACTAGAAACATATGATTGTGGCTCTGACTGTTTCAAAATTGCTCCTTGTCGCTGGTAACAGATGAAATTTCGTGAATTTTCATTTTCAAATCTTGCATGTGGAAAACACTTTTGAAGCCAATGTAGAAATAACATAATATAGGTAGAAACTCCTGTAAAGTGAACATGTTTTAACATATGTAGAAAAAAAAAATTGTTCTTGGCCATTCATGATGGTTAAAATTGTTTTCTTAATGGGAAGCAATGAATTAAATTTTTTCTCTGGTTAGATATGATATTAATTCTCAAAATCCTTTCCCTTCCATTCTGATATACTGATGCTTCTTGGTCTGTTCTTATCTAGGACTCTTCGTCAATATCATATTGCTCTGTCACTTCTGAATTGTTCTGATTCTGAAATTCTTTCAATCTGCTCAACTTCACCTACTGCTGAGGCGCCAGACTTTGTGGATAATTTAAAAAGGTAAAACATATGGTTGATTATAATTTTATATATTTCAAGCTATTATCTTATTTCAAAATTCATCATTTCTTAAATTCTGGGGTCATAGGAAGAAATTATTAAAAGAATCTTATTGTAAATAATATTCTTGATAATTCAATTTTTAACCAAGTTCAATTGCATCATACAATCAATATAGGCAACCTCACCTAGTCGGATGAAAATATGGTGTTGTTGTCTTCAGACTATGGATTTTACACAATTTTCTGAATCATAGTATTTGTAAAATGTTCTTCAAAGATTGTAAAATGTTCTTCAAAGATTGTAAAATGAACAGTCTACTTAAATGATCTTGTGGCTGCAACTGGAAAGCTTTATTACCTTAATTTCAACTGTAAAACATCAAAAATATTTTATTTATTGTCTTGGTTAATCCTTATTTGTCTTCGGAGATGATGAAATTCAAACTTTTGATCTTATTCTCTTCTATGATGTATTCTCTTCTGTGCGAGAGTTTTTATAAGATTATTATAATTATCTGCACTTTTCCATGCAGATATAGTCAAATGATCAGATTCATATCTAGCCTATTATTTCCTAGACTTTCATATATGCATAAACATCAAGAGATAATAATGTTAATAATACTAATTATATTCAGGCAGTGGATTTATTTGATCGAGCATCCACGTTGGACAGAAACCTTTCCCACGAAGCAGCCTCGCATTTTTGCTAGAAGTTCTGATGGAAGGTGGATAAGGTGTTAATGACATTTCAGGGTGGTTTAGGCTAATCCTTTTAATAATTAGATTAGCTTGTTATGATGCTCATATCTTATTAAACGTCTTATTTGTCATTCATGTAAGTTATCTAATTGCTGTGAACTTAGTTTATGGTGTTTTAGTTTTAAACTAATATAGTATGTAATTAGCATTGTTTCGAGAAGAATTTCTGCTAAGGACAACATTAGGAATATGATTATGCCGGAAGATCCGAGAAACTGATAAGTGGAACAGGAATGGGGTCAAGATTAGCCATTATTTGTGAAGCTCTATCATAAGCATAGTATATGGTAAGAAAAATAGGTTCTTTAATACATTCTTTCAAACATACCGTTTCCTATTGATTGAAACGATTAGGACTTAGAATATTATGAGGGCTTCAATTTCTTTTGAACGAGTCCCAACAAATTATTAAGATCAGACTACGACTCTTTCATGACAAAAAGCATGCCTTTTTGACTTAAGAAGGTTCGTTAACAAGCACAAACTTGAATATGTATATATTTTACAAACACTTTTCATCATAAAACACATAAAACGTTTTTTCTTAAAGAAAACATATAACAAATATTATTAGATTCACATATTTGAATGTTTATTCAAAGATCATGTCAAACGGAAATTTGCAACTTAACTAGTTCACTCGTGTTAACTTTAATAAGTGATTAGTTTATAATTTTAGTGTTTGACCAACTAATATTTATGTAGATCAAATACTTAATTTAAAATAATTTATAAAACACTTTTAGTATATGAATTAGTTTTTTTTTTCTTTGGTTAGTATGATGATGATATCATCCAACATAAATGAGGTAAGAGAGAGAAACTACACAAATAATTTATATTGATTTATATGTCATAACAACATACATTAACTTCTTGACCAACCAGTTAAGTTTAATTAAGCATATTAACATTGCAAAGTACAATTTGAGTATTTTAACTTAATTAAGTATTTTTTACTCAAGCCACTCTGGCTAACACCGAGTATTCTTGATGCAAACTACTCTTGGCTAACTGAGTTTTCTTTACTAAAGTCATTCCTGATTGACCTTGAGTATATTTTACACCTAGCCAGTGATACGTGTTGCCAAACGCATCCCAAATTAAACTAGGAAGCTAAATTTGTAGTATAGTTAACCTAGGTTATTCTTTCCAAAGACTACTCAGTCGTTCTCTTAAAAGAATTCAGGGGTTTTAATGAAATAATTAAATAAAGTAAACAAAATTTTAAACAAATTAGATAAATGCAAGTAATAAAAACCAACCCGACCTCTCTTAGGCTCTCCCAAATCCCTGATTGGCTCATAAAGAAAATTCGAATTACATGTGTAGGTTTAATAGATCGAGATCTCTGCATCTATTTAACATTCCGAACACTCCACAATCATGGATCATCTTATCGAATTCACAATATGCTTAACATATGCAATCACCCATTGTGAACAACAAGTAATTTCGACTTGAACATCGGTTCAGAAATCTCACAACACAATCCAATCGGTATTGATTCAATTAATAAATTAATCCAATTATTAAATCTAAAAATTAAATTAAAATAGCAATCGAGCATGTAATTATGGAAATAATTATAAAACATGAACCTCAGGATTAAGAAATAGGAGAGCACTTGGAGATCGGATTGAACAGAACAACTTCATAATCACGATTGACACAATAAGGCAAAAAGATAAATGCAAAATGCACACAAGAGAAAGAAAGGAAAAAGAAAAATTGTATTTAATTATCTACTCTCTACTGTGATGTCTTTCTTTCAACTCTACCAAGAGAGTTGTATTTAAAAAAAATTAACATTAAAACACGAAATATCCAGGTGTCACCTTATTGTCCAGCCTTTGTGTACCAACTTCAAATCCAATGAAATAAGAATAAACTAAATCTGAGTTCTGTGGCAAAAGTTATGGACAAAATACGAAACACACTCAAATTTGTTAAAATTCTGATAATGGTGCCAAAATAATAACAAACTCTTAAGTGAAATCTAATTGGCCCAATTACAACAAAATGGTGTAAAACCCTAATTATTACCAATTGAGTTATCTTTGTTGTTATCATTATACAATCAGAAAGTGATAAAAATAAATAAGTATCAATCACTCTTGGATTATTGAGTATTTCTTTCGAATTGTAACCACTATTTGCTATTCCCGTCACAAAGTATTCTTTACTCAAGTCACTCCTGACTCAACCTAATTTAGCTACTCCTGACTAACATAGGAAATGATGAAGATTTGAACGATCATATGATCATTTAGTCTAAGTAACGGAGAATGTTTGCGTCTTTCAACAAATACAAGATTTTTCTATCCTAGTTCAGAACATTTTGCAATTTAGGGAAGGATTACGTCTTTCGATGAATACAAGATGAAAGATCACTCTCCTAGGTGACTAAAGAGACATTTCTCCTTTTTTTTTCTCTTCTAAGCTTTAATGGATCCATATATTTTGGTAGTGCTTTCGCTCTAAGCTCTAGGGACTTTTTCTAAAGGTTTGAGGACTGTTTATCTTCTTGACAACATTTTGGCACAATGCATCTTTTGCCCTTTTTCTTGTATCCTTCTTCTTTATGGAAGGCTTTATATAGTTGCTAGAAGAAGATAACATTTGAAAGGCCATTTATATCCGTTGAGCAACTTCAACTCTTTTTTTCATGTCTTTCTTGCGTCTAACAACCTCTAATTTTGCCGTTGCAATTAATGTACCTTATGCAACTTTAAATGATCTTCTTCTTTATGTAATCTCCTAGATGATTCACAATATAGACTTCCCTCAATAGTAGAGCCTCTTGTACCATTGCAGGTAAAAGTGCACATTATATAGGGAAAATACCTAGGATATAATTTGAATGTAGCTGTGTTAGGAGAGTTTGTGATTCTTACGAATTTAGCTCATGTCCTAAGATATATTTGAAAGTTTATGTTTTGTGGAACCTTCTTGAGGACAAATGTAGGAGACATTCTCTATAAAATAGACTCAAGTTTCAGGAATATTAGTTGATCTTGTGTTAACTTCAGGCATTATCTTTCACTTCTTTATCAGACATTTTGATTAATCTTAGTATGTTCCTTTTGTCTGGCATTCATCAATGCTTATCAGATGAAGTGAAAGATCTTCTCAATGTTCTTTCATTTGTACTTCAATCTTCAACTAATAAATGTTATGGTTGATCAATAATTTCTTATTGTCTAATAAATTTGCTAATATGATATGGTCTTCGTGGTATAGGTACAACTACATGCTTTTGTTGGTTTAAGAACTTAATCAAAACTAGAAGATATTGAATTTTTTCCTTAACATAAGTGGTAATAAGAATATGAAAACAAGTGCCCATTTTTCTTTTTAGTATTCCCATTTTGTTAAGGTTTGTCAACACATGAAGACTCATGGATTATTCTCCCTTTTTGGAAAAATGAGTTGAACTCAAAATTAAAGTAGTCCTTTACATTATCTGACCTAATTCTCTTAATATTAACTCTAAATTAATTCTTAATAATTGTAACAAACTGAATAAAAGCATGACTAACCTCAAGTATGTGTTTCAATATGAAAATCCTAGTCACTAGGTACAATCATTTATAAGGGTCATGAAGCATTTAGCCCATGATATTTAAGGATATTAGCAAGACCCCATACAACAATACGAACAAGATAAAAAAAGGGACAATAGTTCTCTTATTGCTAATGGAAATATTTACACGTTTGTGTTTAGGAAACTCTCGCACCTCATATTAGAGAATTTCCATCTTTAAAATTCTTAAATAAAGAAGGGAAAAACAATTTTACAACTTGACATAAAAGATGTCCTAGTTGACAATGGTATGGTTGAATTTTCTCTTTAGTAGTCATGGCAAACTTAAAAAGGAGGGAGTGACTATTGATATGATGATTAAGGTCCTCCATGTAATAAAGTTCATTCTATTATCTAAGATATCCAATCGTCCTTCTTTAGTTCTTGTCCTATAAAATACAAGAGTTGATATTAAAAACAACATTATATGAAAGATCTTTTATAAGCCTTTGTACTTAAATCAAAGTAATGGACACTTTAAGGACATGAATAACACTTTTTTAAGATTATTGAAGGACTTAATTTGACCCCTCTTTGTCCTTCTATTTTGTTGTAAAAAGATTTCCATCTATTGTAAAAAATTTCTTATTACTAGGACATGAAGAATATATGGAGAAGTGTTTGGGTAGTGTAGTCATATGGTCAATGGTTCTACAGTCTAGTATCCAATAATGATAAAATGTATATTTGTAGTAATAAGACCAAAAGAAAATGGAAAGTTACTATAATATGTTAGAGAGCACATATTTGTGGGCTGGACATTTTGTAATTCTCCAGCACATACTAGTATTCATGATCTCAGTGATAGGTGGGCTATGCAGTTTTATGGGTTGCAATAGTAATCAAAGTGGCACATCAATGATAGGCACGGTCAGAGACTCTTAAAGATCAAGAGCTTTGATACAAATGAATATTTTGTAAGGTAAGAATTCACACACACACACACACACACGTGTACACACACTCAGACACACACCATCTCAAGAAAGAATAATATATATCTCTTGTGTGAGTTAATTCTAAGGAAACAAATTTTGATAATTATGGAATTGATTCTAATACATAATCCTCGTATTAATAGTAAGATACAATTGTAATAAAGAATAAAATTATGGTAAGGGTAAAATAAAAAAAAACTTTTTAAAATACATGAGTTTATTAAAATTCTAATTATTGGAGAGGTTGTTAAGTCATGTCATCTTAGGAGCAATTGTTGCTAGAGAATATCAATACCAAATTTAGTATCTATTTTTTTATTTATCCATGAGAGCAAATTACGAGAACATAAATCTACACCTCCTTAAATTAACAAATAATCTCAACATCACCTTTGTCTTCATGTAGTAGTCTACAACTTGATGTATCCTATATGTACTGAAGATCGCAACATCCAAATCACTATCACAAGAAGCATTTTAGGAATTAATTTATCATATTGATTACAAATGTGATGCTTAGCTTAGTAATTGAGATATTTTAGTCTTCCTGCAAGTCTTAAATACCTTTCAATGGAATCCTCTTACCCTGAAAGAGTTTGACATTAAAATTCATAAAAGTGTCACTAGGGTAGCAATCAAACATGTTAATCTCAAAGTATATCTAAAACATGCTTTCTTAGGAAATAAGAATACCAAAATAGGATTGAACAACCTTAATGGCCAAAAAATATGAGTGTCATAAATCTTTATATATTGAAATTGATTCTCGAGATTTAAGAAATAATCATTCCTAATCATGACTAATCATGACAATGTCATCAACATTAATTATAAGATAAATGCAAAGGCCAAATAAAAATTGAAAATAAAACATAGTGATCGAAGTTAAAACAATCGAACTAGGTATAAGAAAATTTTCATAGACCATGTAGAAAGCAATGAAGATGAGACAAGTCAAATTCAAATAAAAATAATAAATCTTGAAGGCTAAAACATATAAAATTCTTATTGTAACTCGCCATCTAAGAAAAGATTTTTTTTTTACGTCTAATTAGTGGATGAGTTAATGACATATAACAATCACACGAAGAAACAAATGAAATGATTTTGGCTAAAAGGAAAAAAAATGTATCCGTAATAATGACTATAAATCTAAGTGAGGTCTTTATCCATTAAGGAAGTTTTGAATTTATCAATTTACCTCACATGCTAACTTTGATGGTATACACCTAACAAAACAAATTGTAGTCTTATCTAGAGGTAGGAGAACAAGAGTATCACATGTAAGAAAGCTATTTCTTGTAGTATAGTAAGTTACAAATAAAAATTAACAACTTCACCTATGTACTTAAGGATATACATAAAATCCAACAAGGAAATAAAGGAGAATTAAGAAGGAGATAATGAAATATGTAGTGATAAAACAATCTCTTGTTATCCAATACACTTTTAATAAAAATAATAAAGTTCACTTGTTATTTACATTAATTATAATATCGATTTACATTAACCACAAAACCTTATCATTTTTAACAAAAAAAAAAAAAGCAAAATGATGAAGCAAATGAACAATTATGTCACCCAGTTAAGGAAAAAATTGAACCATAAGTATTCAGTTTAAAAATATAAAAAATTTGAACACTCAATATACCAAAATATTTAATTGAAATTTAATCAAAAGTATTTAAATTTATAAGCAACTTTAAACTTAATTAAATTTAATTATTAATTTTAAGAGTTTGTTTGGTAACCATTAGATATTTTATTAAGAAAAAGCCACAAATATGTGATTAAAGGAAACATTTCGTATTTTGTTGTAGGAAAATTATGAGATAATTGTTATACTTGGACCATGGGTAATCTCTTTGTTAATGTACTTAATAATTTTGATGGATGATAATTAATATACTCATACGGTTTTTATATGTTCTTAAGTATTTTTTACATATTTAAACGAGTGTGTAATTTAATATTTTTTTTTAGTGCTACAAACACTATATGATCAACTATTAAAATAACATGTTTAGTGTCACAACTTATAAATTACATTTATATAGAAAAAAGTGAATTAAATTAATTTTCATAATTGTATATTATATCTTTAAATGAGTATGTAAAATAATACTTTAAATGTTAAAAAAGATATAAGTAACATTTTCTTTTTATGGTACACAATTATCAACTAATTACATTTTTTAAACGTTATCAAAGGAATAAAATAAAAACATTTTTGAAATGTTGATAATGTGTTAAAATGATGTTAAATTCACTTTTTAAATGTTACAAAAGTAACTAGTTAGTAACTTTTCTTGAATGTTATTTAATGTTGTTAATAATGTTGTTAAAACCCTTTAACCACATATTTTACTCTGCATTTGTAAAAGTGCTGATATTGTATATGTGAACATCTTTTTCGTATTGTTAAAAGCCAATAATCTTGCAGAAATGCCGTGCGTAAACCTTTTCTTTCTCTTTTTAAACCTTCTTTTCAACGATTTTCCTTTGTTAATATACATAATAATTAGGTAATGTATTAAGTAGGTGACTTTTGAAGAACACAAGACAGTTTGGCCGAGTGGTCTAAGGCGCCAGATTTAGGCTCTGGTCCGAAAGGGCGTGGGTTCAAATCCCACAGCTGTCACAGACTAAATATATTTTTTCTTTTACCAATTTTTACAAAAGCTTGTAATTTTTTTTTCTAATAATGGGTATGCTTAATTGTCAGAATTTCTTACATTTTAAACAGAACCTTGTAATTTTTTTTTTAAATTGCTATGTTTTGTTGAGAGAAGTTAAAAAGAAACATATATATAAGAAAAAAATAGATAAGTATTCGCCATGATGTTTTATTATCGATTTTTTTTTAAAATGATGTAATTTACATTAATATTGTTCAAAATGATTTTTATTACTGAAATAAG
>Ga0123340_1003210_pt1 | contig 15230 bp, 4 predicted proteins | sample SirMexnodulemix_FD_89961 | JGI IMG/M metagenome (GOLD analysis project Ga0123340, IMG submission 89961) | Root nodule microbial communities of legume samples collected from Mexico - Siratro Mexico nodule mix | ecosystem: Host-associated > Plants > Roots > Nodule | place: Mexico: Nepantla... | reverse complement strand
TAGCATATGGACATGCGTGTGTTGGATATCCCCTTTGAGCCCTCCACCCCAAAAAGAGAAAGCGATTTGCCTCAATAACATGTTTGTTGCCCACTAAAACAAAGAGTAAACATCATACCGGGGAAAAAAAACAAAAAATTAAAATGTATGTGAAACTCAAGTTCTTTTCGCTAAAGGCAATAAAAAAAAAAAAGGAACAAAAAAAAAAAAAAAAAAAAAGCCATAAAATTAAAACCCGCAAAGGGGAAAATAAACAAAAAATAGGGAGAATAAAAAAAAAAAATATTTTTTAAAAAAAGAAAAAAGTAAGCCCAAAAAAAAAAAAAAAAAAGAAACATTTTCAAAAACAAATGATTGAACAAGAATAATAGATTGAACAATCACCAACCTGCAAGAAATATGTTGACATCCTTCAGTTTTTTCCACATAGAATTTGCATTTTGGACATCTTCTCCAACTTTTGTTCTTGGCAAGAGCCAGTACCTGCAGTTCTTCTCTCCCTCTTTCATCATGTTTCTTGAACTCACTGCAATCTAATCCTGCATGCCATAAAACCTTGCACTGTGCACAAAACAGTCTGTTACAATATGGACACTCAGAAATAGTTATAACTTCTTCTGCATCACATATCATCATAGCTGAACAATCCTTAAAAGGGCAGTAAAACTTTTGTGATCCAAGAACCACATTCTCACAAAGAGCATTTTCCCATCTATCTAACACTTCTTTAGGGATTATTGCACGACAATTCTCAGGCTCTATAGCCCCTTTGCATTTTGGTTCAGGACATTTCACCATTGATATATTCTCCTGAATCTTTGCTGCAACATGGCTTCCAATGCAATCACCACAATAAAGGTGAGAACAATTCTGGTTCCTGAACATTTCTTCTCCAGACTTGGCATCCATGCAAATACCACAGTAGGTATGAGAAGTTTCACCGGTCTCTTTCTCCTTCCTCTTGAGGGTTCTCAAAGGTAGGTCAGCCTCATCATCTGAATCTACTTGAACAACTTCTTTTTCAACCCTAGCACTTGACCTTGTGGAGGAATATAGAGCTTCTTGTAGTTGTAGCTCTTCAGCATATTTCTCATCTGATATTGGAAATATTTCATCATCATCATGAAGTGCTGAAAAGTAGAAATCGTCAACCAAATGATGATCTTCTGCAGTAGAGGAAAAGTTCTTAGATGAAGATGCGGATGAAGATGAAGTCCCTTCCATTCCCTCACATAAAAGCTCACATAAGGAAAAGTTTGTATTCTGTATGATATATACACTTACAAGAGGATCTGTAGAAAGAGAAGTAGAAGAAATGCATAGAGAATGCAAAAGGTTAAATAATAATCATGAGTCTTAAATATTTGACCGTTTTATTTTATATGTTACACCAATTCCAACCAGTAGAATTCAAAAAGCCAACGTTGGAATTTACATTATTTTGAATGTTGCTAAATGTCTGTCACACGGTGCAACAAACACGCTAGCATAAAGCATTACTCGTTTTGTGTTCAAAACCATCAGTCCCTCCATATTCTCCTAGGGAACATGATTGCAATTGAGTATGTTTATTTGTGTAAAAAATTTGTGATTACTTTATTTTTATGTGATTTTTATATAAGAAGTTCATCCAAAATTGTTAAAATCATAATAAGTGATTATTTAAAAAAACTTTTTTTTCTTTTAAGTTTGAACATACATATTCTATGTTTACGTACAACATTGGTTACAATGCTATTTTAAGGATTATTTTCACTTTCTTATATCTTCAATGGCGTAGAATGATCCTAAGTTATTTCGCATTTTCAATCCTTAGAGGAGTCTAGAGAATCATAAAAATTATCAAAGCTCACTGGGCCTAAGAATTCATCAAAAATCTAGAAGTTATAACTTACAACAACTTAATGCGAGTAAGACTGTATCTACAATTGTACTTCGTTCAGCAAGTCAAATCAAATTTAACTATCAATCATTTTTCGATTTTTTTTTTTCACTATGTTGATGTTTAGCAGCATCCTGTTTCTATTGGACATTAACTTGTCTAATCTTTTTTGAATCATTTTTTCATTATTGGGCTTTGTCTTCTACCTCTAGCGCTTTTCTGGGTTTTTCTGAGTTTTCGTACTTGTAAATCACTATTTTCGTATTCAAATGTATGGTATTTTTGTTCATATTCCTACATTAACAAATAAACATATTTAAATAAAACCATATAATTTAAAATTAAAAGCATCAGAAACAAAACATATTCACCCTTACTTTTAAAATTTTCCATTTAATTATAACTTTTTAAAAATTATTATGGGCTGGAGCCCAAATAAATATAAAATTGGCAAGCTTAATTTAATTGAAATAGATAAAAATAACAGAGTCTTACGAAAATATTTTTAAGCTTAGGTGTATATATATGAAAAGCTTAGGTGAGTCGTCTACTCAATCCTCCATTGAGATGGAAGAGTTCCTAGCACCTTGTCATTAATTTTGTAATGACTAATTGTACTTCAAAGAGATTTCATATTATTTCATACTATTAGAATAATATGTAATCTTACCATCATTGGTGGGGTGATTTGGTTGTCCTCCACAACTAACATCTCATATTGTTCTCTTATCTTAGCAAAGTTAATTTATTTCTTCTTACTTCTTTAGATCTAAGCAAAGTTAAAGTATCTCACATCTCTTTTATATATGTCATCATATTGTTTTTTTATCTAAGCAAAGTTAATTTATTCCTTCTTACTCTTTTAGATTCTTTTTTATTTCTTTAGATCCTTCATGGAATAATGTTAAAGTATCTCACATCTCTTTTACATATGTCATGGAGTGGACTTTAGATTGAAAAAAGGACATAACAAATTTTGCCTAGCTTTAACATTTAGGTGGTACTTGTATCTTTGGTTTTCAGTCTTACTCAGAAGCAACTTTCTACTAGCATCAAACAAGGTTGGTACACCATTCTCCAGAATCTCTAGCATATGTTATGTTAGGAGACTCAAGATATGTTGTCATCCTTAACTTTCATAAATCATAGAATAGAGGTAAACAATTGACCGGTTGACCTTTGTTTTCTATAAAATCTAACATAAGTGTATATCTCATTCTTATTAAGAATTAACCCAAATATTAACTATAATAACAATTATTAGAATGAGTGGTTTTATAAGAAGGTTGATTATAGTACATCAAGCAAAACAACAAAATTTTATATCGGTTCACTCCAAACTTACTGGTTATGTCTCTTAAGCAAACTATTTAAGAGATTACACTATGAAATCAATTGATTACACAAATCACTCCTGATTCACACGAGTGCACTAACAATTCTTAAGTTTACACGAGTATACTAATCACTTATAGTTTAACTGAGATTAAAAACTCTTAAGAGATAGAAAATACTATCAAATAGAACACAATTAAAGTTCAAAAGGATAACTTCACAATATGAAGAATTTACAAAGGATTTGACACACCAAAAACTTAATTTAATAACTATAAAATTGAAAGATGTAGAATACTTGTTCTTCATATTTATCTTCAACTCTTTATATATATTCTTGAAAATTATTGTTGCAACTTAAATCAACTAATTCTTTATTAGATTTTTGTGGTGAGCTTCAATAGGTGTCTTCATATTTATGGGCTTCAATATTTGATAAGGAAAAATATGATATGATTTTTCCAAATGCTTTCAAAAGATATTCACAAATTTAATAATTAATTAGACTTAAACATAATCACATATATTTTTTCCCTTAATAACAGGATCATTAAACCACTTTCAAATAAGGTTGTGTGGCCCTTTAAAATAATCTTTTCAACAATAAATAATTTTTTAAAAAACGTGTATGTGACTTGATCATAATTATTAATATATATGATTCATTAGACCTTCTACTATTTTATTAGATTGTTTGAGACAAACTTTAGATAGTTCAATGTATTATTTGGTTGTAACAAAAACACACATTAAAAATAATATGATCACGTATAAATATAAAAAAGATTTAGAGTGTTTGTTATCATTAAAACCAGTAAATAGTCTATTAGTCTTAGAGAGTTCAAAAAATTAAACTGTTTCCTGTCTGAAAAAAGATTTAAAAAATGAAATATTTTGAAATGAAATCAATTCAAATACAATATATTGACATGATATGAAGATTAAAATTTAATAGGTCATGTGTAAAAATTTTTATTTTGAAAATTAATCGCAGACTTTAAATACACTTGTCAAATATCTATAAACAACTAGCATTACAATTAATTCAATTGCTTATAATTGTATAACAAAAAAGTTCCTTGTACTCAACAAAATTACTCATTCACATCACAACAATTAACAAGTACATGGTTCAATCTCACTCACTAAGCAAAATAATCATGTTCAATAATAGAGTAAACACACCTTACTGTATTAGTCTTCCAAGTTTTCCAATAAACTAGTTGACTCACTGCTACAAACTTAACCAATTAACATACCTTACCATGTTAACCATCCACCGTACCAAATTAATTATGAATTATTGAAACTAACAAAATTAATCAACCAGCACAACTTACAATTCAAATCATCCACTAAGTCACATTAGCGCTGCACAACGACATTAACAAACTAAGAAACTAACAGACTTTATAATATTAACAATCCACAGAATCAAAGTTGGTTACTCCATCTAACATAATTATTCAACTATACACATAATTTTAATTATTCATCCAATCTAGTTAACCAACAGAGATAAAATAATTGACACGGAACAAATCATACTAATCATTCACAAATCCATAATAATCACTATATAATAGCATCTTCCAAAACAAACTAACTTATTTGTTATATGCATTCAATCTCTAAACAAATAGAATTTAAGCAACTTAACCTTACAAAACCGACTTGTAAAGTAAGATTTGCATTTATTTATAAACTATTAAAAGAACTAATATCTAATCGATGTAAAATCTCTAACACAACCTATGCTAAATTAATAATGTGAAGTTAAATGAATACTATGTTAACACTTTTCAAATAAAATTTTAAAATTAACAAATCAAGTACATATATTTTTCTCGAGTGCAAACCACACATATTGGTTCTCTACATTTTTCCAATTAACAAACACATTTCTTTGAACTAAAATGCGATAACAATTTTATTTTATTCCCTCTTATCTCTTTCTTAAACTTTTTACCTTTTTCTTCTTTAATACTTTTTTTTGGGTTCACCTGTTATAGTTCTCTCATTCTGTTCTTCTTCGTTTCTCTTTTCACTTTTTTTTTCTTTTTCTATTTTAAATTTAGTTCTTCTATTATTTTTCCTTTTAGGACTAAATTCTCATTGTACCATTCATAATATTTACTTAAAAAGTAGTACTTTAACATTTAAAATAACCTCTTTAACAACTATGACAACAAACAGAGAAAAAAAAAAGGTTTATAAGATATATGATATGATAAGGAATGAAATAAAATTATTCTTATCTATTGTATGTTGAAGCTTTGGTTACTTTTCCACGCAATAAATAAGAGTGGCAGTGACTCATAAAAATGGTAAAATGTTCATATTGGTGCAATTCTTGTGTCACATGGACAGAATTTTTTTTTATTTTCACAATGGAAAATGGTGCATAGATTGGGATGTTAACGCTGATATTATGCATATTTTGTTTAATTTAGGATCGTGGTTACACTTAATAAAAGTTTAAAAGTATTTGTGCAGAAATTGTGGGAGCCAGTATTAATGGGACAAATTTGATCAATTATAATTAATTTCATACTTCACTTCTTATTAATTATAATTAATTTCAATCAATGTTTCAATTTTCACAATGTCATTAATATTAAGGGACACATTTTGTTAATTATAATTAATTTTACTTATCACGTCTCATTAATACTAATTTGAATATTGTTTTATAAATTATAATTAATTTCACTCAACACCTCAACACCCTTTTGCCAATTATAATTAATCTCACCCAACAATTTTTCAATTTCTACCATTTTATGTATTAATACTGAATTGTGTAGAAATCCCACCATTTCTACTTATTGTCAGTAAATTAAGTAAAATTGTGCAAAAGACATAATTTTAAAATTTAACATTAAACTCGTGATTATAATTTCATTCTTTTCAAATTAAAATTATTCTAGATTTAGGGTTGAAGGTAAAATTGTGCAAAAGACATAATTTCAAAGTTTAACATTAAATTCGTGATTACAATTTCATTCTTTCCAAATTAAAATTATTTTAGATTTAGGATTTAAGGTCAAGGATTCAGAGTTTAAGATTGAAGATTATGGTCTAGGATTTAGGATTCACTATTTAAGGTTTATAATATATGGTTTAGGGTCTAGGATTGAAGGTTAGGATTGAGAGTTTAGAGTTTAGTGTTTAAGATCTAAAGTTTAGGATTTATGACTTAAGGTTTAAAATTTATAAGTTAGAATTTATGGTTTAGGATTAAGAGTTAGGATTTATGATTTATGGTCTACTATCTATAGTTAGGATTCAGGATTAAGAGTTTAGGATTGAAGGTTGAGTAATTTATGTAATTTCTCATGAAAGAAAAACTGGTCTAAGTTACAAACCAAATCTTGATACTTTGGTTTTGTCCCCCCTTTGAAAAATAATATTTCATGACTCTGAAAATTACTTACTTTTCGGATTAAGAGGACACAACCACATATGGAAACGAGACGATTTTATTGCAACCATCGTTGGTGGTTTCCACGAGCACGGTTCATCCGTAGTGGGAATTAACAAATATGTTTTGCCAATTCCCGGAATATGTAACAAAATTAGGATATATTAACATTTTCGTTAAAATATATCTCCAATGTGGAACTTTTGCAACAAAAAAATAGGATATATAACATTGTCCTTAAAATATATCTCGCCCTTTCTTCTTCTGTCACTTTCTCTTCTCATCTCTTTGAATAAAATGAAACCAAGTGATTCAGCATTCTTATTTCAAAATAAAAATATCTAAATGATTTTTCATAAAATTATAAACATTTTATTAAACTGAAACAATCTGACAAATCTAACTTCGATAAAAATTGATTGATATAGCAAAATATCCTGATGGCAGTCCATATCAGTGTTTAAAGCCTGGTCCAGTATTCCCCAATGAATTTCTTTGTGAGACAATAGTATATGTGATAAGATACTCATTATGGAAAATTGAAGGGCGAGAAATGGAATTTAAAATCTTCCCTATCGCCTTATCCTTATCTATTATTTTGCGTAGGGTCTCCCTCAAAAACAAAGGTACTTCAGGGTAGTAGACAAACAGCATAGAATATTCATGATATTATTTTTTCTTCCAAAGATAAAACTAAATAAACTATATAACAATATTTCTTCTGGTTAATAGAATATTAAACATGTCACATCATTTTGTCAGAATTCTCAAAAACAAAGATGAACTTATAACATGTTTCATACACAATACATGTATGGAAGCAATCTACAAAAATTATTGCCAGTGGTTTGCATATACTAGGGATCTGGTTTAGACTCTAGATTTGAGTCTCTGCATTTTAAGGTCTTCAAGTATAAGGCGAGTTTCTTGACGTGCCTCACTAGAACATTGTCTGTGAGATGCTACCATTTTCTTGGTGGAGCTTTCTAATTCTTTCATCTCATCCAAAACTATTTGTCTGTTGCGGCACTCTACACTGCAGAAACCTTGATCTCCCCTACACAAACACACCCACATAATCACTATGCCAATTACAATGTTAAAAGAAAGCTAATTAGGAAAATGAACCCAGATGCTATCTATCATTTTCTTATTAAGATAATAAATTATCCAAGATATGTTGGGTTTTGAATCAAGGGTTTGGTTTATATATACCTGTACATGTAAATATCTTTGTCTGGACTGAGATGTTTATTGCATAGATTGCAAGTTTTAAGGAAGCAGAAGTCTTGAGGGATGGATTGGTTTGGCTTTCTCATTGCAGATTTCAAGAGGACATTTCTCTTTGAGGTGGTGATTTGAGGGAGAAGTCTCAAACCAACATCCATGTTGGTACTCTCAAATGATCTCTCATGCTTTCTTCTTTTGTTCACATGCTTCCCTTCTTGGTGTTCCACTTTGAAGGGGCCAATTATGAACTTTGGAAGCATGGTGAGGGGAGAAACACAAAAGGAAAATGGAATATAGAGTAGAGAGAAATTGGAAGTGGATGAATTGTTGAAAGGAAGGAATGGTTGATATTTAAAGGAACCATGCCCCCACAAAAAGGGCATTGCAGCATCACTCATGTTTTACTGTGTGTCAGTGTTGTGCCCTTATATAACACGTGTTCATTACATTAGAATACGTATATTTTTATCTGAGACTGTTGCAGCCTTTTACAGCATGCTTTTCCACAGGTCAAAAAACAAAAATGTGGACAAGAGGGAGCAAAAAATAATAGAGTAGGTGGTGAAATTATGGCTTGTGTCTATTTCTGGTGTTTGTATTATTGCTTTTCTTGGCCCACTGGGACACGGTTGAGTGATGCGACAGAATTTGTTTTTATATAATAGTTTGCAATACACACATGAAACTTGTGGTAAAACCCTAGAAGACATGACATAAATTATGGTTAAAATTAAGCAAAGATTGTTTTTATAATAATAGTTTGCAATATACACACACATGAAACTTGTGGTAAAACCCTAGAAGACATGACATAAAGTATAGTTAAAATTAAGCAAAGATTCCAGACATGGCACTGGCTTTAGCCGGACACTAAACTTTGGAATCACACCATAGTTGCAGAGATTTTTTATTCTTTCTGATGGAAAAGTAACAATGGCAATAGCCACTTACCATATATTCATGAATATAATGCGCCAAATATATTGATGGAATATTTAAAGGTTGTATCATTGATTTGCGTGGTTGAATTAAAGGAGTGAAACATTGTTTTACTAATTGAAAAATATGTAAACTATATTTTACCTAAAACATAAATATAATTTTTGAAATTTTATTTAATACATAGAAATCTAGTCATTGTCACATGATTTTAGTCAAATGCTAAGATTAATTTAAGTTAATCAAATTTTAGTTTTTTTTAACATGATTTAAATTTAAATTTAATCATTAAAATCGTTTTAACGCAACATGGTAATTTCATTTAAATAAAATCGTATCATAATAATATAATTTTTTTATAATAAAATCGTATGAATATGATTTATCCATAACTAGAATAAGAAAAATTTACTCATTCTGAAAATTTTGTGAAAAAATTGCAAAAGATGGGAAAAAACCTCATTAGATTATCTTGTCTAGACTAAAATTTTAAAAATTGAGAAATTTTAAATTAATTTATCAAGACAAAAAAAAATTAGAAATATAATAATTTCAAATCAAACTAATTCAAGTATTTTGAAATTTAAAAAAATTTCATACAAAGGAAACTTAAATACTTAAAGTAAAATGTGTTTTTTTTTAAGTCAAAAGATTATCCACATCTTTATATTTTAAAATCAGGCCTCATATTTCACACTCAGGATAGTGGTTCCTTTTGTCTAACATGGTTGCTTTATTTGGTAAGATGATGAATGTACATATTAACCATGGTAAAAGTCATACTCACAAGTATGGTAATGAAATCTTACTCGTAATGAATAAGTACTTAAAAAAGGCATAGGTACTGTCAATTTGTTTTTGTTCAGTAGCAATGAATTCGTGTGCATATATAAATATGAAATATATAATTTTAATATTTTAACTTTAGTTATTTACAATTTTAATCTTGATTTTTTTTACACAATTTATATAAAATATATAATTTTACTCTACAGTTTTAATCTTGAAACCTGTTTTACAAAATTTTAGTATATTAATTTTAGTTACGGTAACTTTTTTAATTTGTTTACCGACAATACACATATACCATTTCATTCCAAAACGTGTTTGTATATATCTTTTTATTGAAAAAAAAAATATAAATAAATTGGGAATATAAAAAGAGTACTTCAAGCTTAACAAAATGTTAAGTGTGGGTACTACATACAATATAAGAGAAAATAACAATGTTCACCACCTCTAGTTTAACTCATCCTATATGACCTTTCAAAATCAATAAATTTGTTTATTTCTTATGAACATAAATAAAAATAAAAGAGTATATATTCTATATTGACATATTTCCTCTTATCTATGTTAGGAATATTAATCTTACAGATATTATTGATTTCTCTTTTTATTGGAGGACAACCTTCATATTAAAAATATTAATTGTGAATCTCACATCTAATGTGGTACTGTCAATATTAGATATAACTTTTGGATTGAGTTCTCCATTTTAAAAATATGATGTGCTAATTTTGTTCTTGTTCTTCTCAACTTATTTAACACATGCTATTATATATATTATATGTTCTTATTTAACTTCGAAGACCACAAAATAACAAAATCGGGTAATGTAGCATGATAGTATGGTTAATAATACAAATATATTCCAGACAAAGTTAGGCATAATTTCTACATAATAGTTGCATTAATTCTGATGCTCTCCTCCTAAATCCAAGATAGTTAGAGTGTGTTATGTTTTCATTCCTAAATCAGGTGCAAAGATTTAAGACAAACATACCACCAACATATAAAGCCACAATAATCACATAGTTAACAGCATTGATATAACCTAGCTAAAGTTACAGTCAATGTCTGCACAACTGTATAGATTTAAACATATATATATTAAGTTAAAAGTTTCATACATGTTAAAGGGTTCAAGTACCAATTAGAGTAACTGAAGGCGATTGTCCTACATTTCCTAGTTATTGAAGTCCAGGTTTTAAGTTGAAAAAAGGTGAAGATCCCCTCAACATCGAATTAAAGATTTAGAACACAACATTGTTTCTACTAGTCCAAATAGTCTACATACATGTCATCCACACATTTTTCTAGGCAAAATTTTGTTTCCTACACCCTAGTAGCTGAAAGCTTAGGAAATAGTTCTATGTGAAACAGTGGTGTGTATGTAGACTGCACACCAATCCACCTATCAATCATTTTCCAGATTAAGCTTGTGACCTTACATGTAAAGAATATGTGATTAATTGTCTCTATATCAGCTTGGTAGACCACACATATATTATCTTGAAGCTCTATCCCTTTTCTCAACAAATTGTTCCTTGTTGTTACCCTATTAAGTATATACTCTCCAAGTATATAATTAGGTAGTCAGTAAGGATCTTACTTTCCAAAATGCCTCAAACAAAGCCTCATAATCCCCTCTAACCTCATTTTTGACTCTCTTATCTAAGACTACATGAATTATCAATTATATTTTTTTTTATATCAAGGTACTTTGTTATATTTGACATCTTCTGAACTCATATTGCATATGTCCCATATGAGAATAACATTTCAACCATAAGAAACAAAATTGGTAATTTAACCTCAACTTTGTATGGTATGGTGGTTCCTTGCACCAATTCAACAAAGCTTGATGCAAGAACCTTTTTCATACCATTTGATATTTTAATTTATATGACCTAAACTGCGAAGAATTTAATAAAATCTTGACCAAAGGTTTTTAAACTATTTGACCAGTGGTAACATATAGCATATGGTCTCAATAAACCGTCTAGTCTTTTAGTGTCTATCGAGCCTTGGACCATCTGATGAATAATATGTTACAAGGAGCATTGTTCAGATGTCTTCCTCCTTATTCTATACGTGTTTCACATGTGTCAGGTATAACAATTTTTGCTCTATAAATAGAACATTGTACCTTCAGTAAAAGTCAATGGAGAGTTGAAAACTTAGTTGAAAGCGTTAGTGAAATAGACTTTGTGTTATAATCTCATATTCATTCTTAATAAATCTGTAGATGTCGGTAGAAGCTTATTAATACTTCAACTGAACCACGTTAAGTTTCTATATGTGATTTGTTCCTCTATTTTAGCTCCCATCGTTTAATATTAGAATTTTCTCTGATATCATTTTCGTATGTGTGGCACTACTCATTGAATTGAGAGTTTTTTTCCTAACATATATTATCAATGAAGTTATAATATTTCATTAATTTAGTGAGTTTTTACACTTAATATTGCAACCACAATTGGCTATAATACCACCCTTGCAATATCCACACAATATATAACATTTATCATTAATCATATCTCATCTCATCACATACATCAACTTCATATGTATTTTATATCCAAGTTTATAACATACATTTCAAGTACCACCTTAATTGAATGACATGTCTTTATTACACAAGGGAATATCCCTTAAGTTATAAATTTATTACTTAAGCAAACTTATGTCCCTTGAATGATATCAACTCCATATGAGAGAAAATTGTTAAAGTATTTATTTTACTCAAGCATCTATTTATCCTTAGAGTGACCAAAACTCCTACAGAAAGAGAATTGGTTTAACATCTTTGTTAGAGCACCCAAACCATCTTTGAGCACTCAACTTCTAGTGGAGAAAGAATTCCTCAATCAAGCGTTACACCATCACTTGAACAACATGCCTTTTATAGAATCATAAATTCTCAAGTTGTAACTCCAAACTTTAACTCTTCATTTGAACGATTGGTTATCCATTGGTTATTCATTGGATGATGAGAATTCTAAAAGCGAGAGAATGTTATACCATCACTCAAGTATTACTAGGAGTGACAATTTGATGTTCAAAGTGTAATGTAAAGAAAACAAAAAAAGAGTTAATATAACTAATGCAATAACCCAAACAACTAAATTCTAACATATTTTTTTTTTCTTATAAATCAACTAAAATTAAAATTATTCCATCAACCCTCAAATTAAGTTAAAACAAGCCTAAGATAATGCATTATTTCACTAAAATTTAAATATCAAGAAAATATCAATTCCAATCCACAATAGACAATATATTATCAGTTTATATATAAAACTGATGTTAAACGTTAAAAATATTTCTAAGACAATATATTATCAACATATATATAAATTGATGTTCAATGTTAAAATTATTTCTAGAATAAGAGGACAGAATCTTAAATATTTAACTTATACGATCAATATCAACATTTTTATTTGTTGAAATTAGTGCAATATTCCTAATTTTGATGATTTAAAAGGAGTGGAAAAACTTCTGTATGAGAAAAAAAAAACACAAAAGAGAGAAAACAATACATTTATCTAAGAAGAAACTTAATCTTACAAAAGATAACTCAATCTTATATCTTAGAAAGTATAAAAAATCTGAAAGTTAATAACATAAAATTTTAGAAAAATTAAAAATAGAATTATTTTAAATTTATTTATAAAAATTGTTAAAAAAATAATATACTTTTTCATTTAATTTAAAGTTATATTTCTTAACCTAAATATACCAACTCCTACTTTACTCAATGTTTTTTTACATGTAAACGTAACAACAAATTTTAGTATTTTTACAATACAAATATGTATTTTTATTTTTTTTAGTGTTTTTTATATCTAACATGTAATAAATTAGGTTAATGTAATCATGTTAGTTATTTTTAAAGTAACAATATTAGTATACTAATTTTATCACTATCATATATCAATATATTTGTAAATATTTAAATAATTATATATCAGCATTGTTAATTCAATAAAATTAGTATAAAATCTATATAACATATTTATTGGATATTAAATATTAAAACATTTTTTAACCATGAATAAAACTTATTTAATCATAAATAAAATAATCTCAGGGTGAAACTAAGGAACCGACCAAGAAAGATGAAGAATCAAGTCTTCATTGTCACGTGGTAGAATAAAAATCTCATATAAGGCATTCATAGCATTCATAAGGTGTGTATAAATAAATTCAAGTTACTGTAACAAAAAAGTGCTGCCGAATAATGATTGAAACGCGGGTTTGTGTTTTACCTGTTTATATATAAAATTAGGTTGAATCAATTTTAATGAAATATTTTTAACAGACAAATTCATTATATTGTGCACTTGAATTAATTAAATACAACTATAAATTTATATTAAAATATATTTTTAGCCACTAAAAAATATTTTTCTATGTCCAAGTTTTCATGTTTACTTTGTTTAATGCTTCTTGTATTTATTTATTTACCAGGAATACTAGCATATATTTTATATGCCAATATTTATATATAAATATATGAACTCTCATGCATATCGTACCAACAATCAGTGTAATATCGAGCTTATAAAATTATATACATTATTTTTAAGAATACAATAAGTTTAACAAATAAAAAAAAATTGTACATTTGTTTAACATCATATATTATAATATTAATTTTGATTTTTGACAATCATAATACAAATTATTTCATGACCAATTCAATTTTTTCAAATAGTTTGAACATCTAAAACATAATTATTTTGCCTAATCTCAATATCTAATAAAATTGTTATAATTTATATCACTTTATTATCATTCTTAATAGTTTTTTACTTATTTCATTTTAACAACATAACTTACCTTTAAAAAATATTATTAAGTATTTAAGCACATAATTTTAATATTGTAAAAAATATATTAATTATTATATAAAATATGTTGATTAATAAATTTACAAGTCACACCAAATTAGTTTGTTTTACAAATTTGTTTATGTTTAATCTTTTCTCATTTATACTCAACTGTGCTACTCACTATTGTATTGAATACCTATATTTTATCTCAAAAAACTATTTTTATAAATTTAACATCTAATAAAATAAAAGCATAAGATTAATTATACAAAACAATGATTTGAATAAGTAAATTAAAAAAAGAAAATGCTAAAGACTAGGTAGAGAGAAAGGACATAATTTAAACAAAAACACATTTACTATATGTATAAGCTCAACACGAAAAATGTGTATTTTTATTTTGAGGAAAAATGACACTCATTTACAATATAAACTCTATATTTCTAATTAATAAAAAAATTTGTCATAAATTTATTGAATTTATAACTATTATAATGAGATTTCATGATTTGCAAGCCAGGATAAAAAAGCAAGAAGGAGAGAGTGCATATGCCAACTTAAATGATTTACCAAAATAATATTTGGAATATGTACATGATTTTGAAAAGGCCAGTTTACTTGACATCATAATGTTGTGGTTGGATAGTTTTTATGTAATAATAATACTAATACTAATAATAATTATTGATTGATTATATAAAATTTATATTTAATATGATAATTTATTAGTTAATATGTAATAATTATAAATTTAGATTAAGTTTGAAGTTATTCACATGTTTAAGTATCTTTAATT
>Ga0123340_1003209_pt1 | contig 15234 bp, 18 predicted proteins | sample SirMexnodulemix_FD_89961 | JGI IMG/M metagenome (GOLD analysis project Ga0123340, IMG submission 89961) | Root nodule microbial communities of legume samples collected from Mexico - Siratro Mexico nodule mix | ecosystem: Host-associated > Plants > Roots > Nodule | place: Mexico: Nepantla... | reverse complement strand
TTTTTTTTATTATTTCACCCGAATGAAATTGAGTATTGACAGCTGTCTCTCTTTACTTAAATTTTATTGAATAATTTGAAAATTAGAATTTTTAGATTATCAAAGTAAAAGATAAGTAAAGACAAAAACAACTAATTTCGTATGGGATGATAAAGAAAACTATTTTCAAAATTGAGGATTCAAAAGAAAGAAAAATGATGTCATAACTCTGTCCTTCCGAGACGAGAGGGTTATGCCTCAAATACTATTGGAAAAGAAATGTGAGATCAAGACCTTGACTACATCGAGAGGCTCACGAATCCTCACTGCTTGCCAAAAATGGGAGACTGCAACCTTGACCTTCTGAGGACGAGAGGGTTACGAGTCTTCACTGTTGACAAGTAAATGTGCTCAAAAGTAAATTTGAGATTTGTCGCGACCATGGATTGCGGTAGCCGGACGACGATCTGAAAGAGAGGAAAAAATTGAGATTGATTTGATAATCAGAGAAATCCGAGAAAAGGAGTCGTCACCATAGTTTATTATGAAAAATTATGGAAAATCGAAATTGGATAAAGTAGTCTGCGAAACCGGATCTGGGTCCGAGAGTCAGTTACGCATGGGAAAGGTATTAGCACCCCACGGAGCCCGTCATAAGACGGTACCTTTAATCGAATGAGTAAAACAAGTGTGCTTTTGAAAATGTTTATTTTTCACAAAATAGCAAAACAAAAGCAAATAAGAACAAAATAGTAATTTTTATATAAAAGAGCCCAACAAGGATTAACCTTGCTTCTACGTATTTCTATTAGGGATAAAAAATCAGGGCGTACATAGTTCTAAAAGAAAGATGAATTGTTGTTGATATTTTTTATTTTTTAAATTCTTACATTTTTATTATTTTCAGAAAATTTCATGTTAGATATCGCTTGACACATAGGGTCTGTTGATGATCTAAACGAAATATTTTTCGATTTAAATTTCGCATGACGCGTATGGCCATTTGGGATATTTAATCAAAGTTATTTAAAAAGAATTTCGCATGACGCGTATGACCATTTGGAGATTTAATTGAAAATGTTTATCGTGTTGTAATTAAAAATCAAATACAAGATTATTGTAAAAACTCTTTTTTCATTTGCATGAAAATTATAGGCCCAAAACTGTTTAATTTTAGAGAAAACGTAGGAGTGCCATAGTAAAAAAAAGGAAAACTTTGTTTTGACAACTACAGCTGGCAAACAACCAGATGCCAACCGCTAACATGGCATAATTGCCTACATGGACAAGGGCAAAATGAAACTTTTCCTGCTGAAGGACATTTAGGGTATTTTGTTATGGAAGGGAAAAATTAAGTTTTGAGTATGTAAATTTAAAATTTGAAACATGGTAGGAGAGGGTGGGTATTCGCAGGTCAACAGTAGAGGAGTCGAGGGCACGCATTTGTATAAGGGAAATTTTGTGCGAGCGGTGGCGAGCGACGGTGGGAGAGAATCGACGGTGGCGAGCGACGATGGAGAGAATCGATGGTGGCGAGCGATGGTGGGAGAGAATCGACGGTAGTTGAGGTTTGTGGAGTATTGTCCTGTAGAGACCAAAGGGTGAAGGTGCTCCTGCTAACCTGTGCAAAATTTTTGGCGAAATTTTAGGGCTTCGACAGTGGGAGACAAAATAGAGAGAGGTATATATTGTTGCATTACGTTTGTAAGAGTTTTTCATTATATTTGTTTGTTTTTGGTATGATTTGCGATATGGATTTGTAGATTTTTGACTGGTATTTGTTATTTGGGGGTTTATTGCCATGGTTAAGTTGAAGTTGTGTGTTAGGGTTTTCTATTTGATTTGAGGGTTTGGGATTGTATAATCGATTTAGGGTTGTGGTCATTTTGTCATTGATTGAATAATTGTTTGTGTTAGGGTTAAGAATAGAACAACTAAGGCAAACATAATCGAAGTTTTATTTTGAATCGTCAACAAAATTGCTAGTTGTGGTTGGTGGTAAGAACCTTGAACAAAGTTCAACAATTACATAGAGAGGGTTAAATTGTTTGTATATACAGTGGTGTGGGGTTGTTGTAGGACTAGTGGTGGTTGTTATTTCATGTAATTGTTAGGTGGTCATTGTTCAGGGCCATGTTTAGATAGTGTTAAACAGTTTTATCTCAGTTAATTAATTATTGGGTTTTGTTTCATTGTATTTGCTATTTCAAGGAAAAGAATGACAAGTGGTGAAAGTGCTTCAGATTCAAGGGAGGTTGAATCAGCCTTAAAGAACAACGTGGTGAGTGAAGTTTGTAGGATTTGAATTACTAATCTACAATGTTAATTAACATTACTTTTGTCGTATTGTTAAATGGTTTTGCAGGTAATTTGTAAGTTGTCATTTTCAGAGTGTCGACAACATGTGGTCAAAGAAGCCTTTAAAATTAACATTCTTGAAGTGAATGAAAGCAAAACGGATGATATGGGGAATTTGAAGTTTGTTAAAGTTGTGTGCGCTTAGCCATCTTTTTGTAAATTGATATGTTTGTAATGTATCAATTAATATATTCGTGTAAATGAATTATGTGACAAAGAATGAGATTTACTAGGTTTGGTAGTATTCTGTGTGAAATCTCATAATTGGTCCAAATGTGCTATTGAATTAATCACTTAATAAGACATGGTTAAACACATTTTCTGGAAGTAAGGTCTGCACAAATTTATTTCTTCATACTTTCTCTTAATTTTGCTAAGGTAATTTGCATGAAGTTTGTTGGTTTGGATTAAAGTTAGTCGACCATATGTATCAACAAATACTGACAAAAATATAGGAACCGTTAGGAGCCTCACAAGTTTTGTTTCAAATTTGGTAAATGGTTAGGAAGTTCTATAGAGTTAATCACATAACAACACAGGGTTAAACACATAGTATGACCAATTCTTTGAACCAAATTCGCTAACGCCAGTGGGGATGGTTTGAGCAAACCTGCATCAGGGGAGATTTATAAGCCTCTGGAGTTAAATAGCTTAAGTGGAGATATAAATGTCCGAGCGAAAATAACACGTTTTTTGTCAAATTTGGTAAATGGTCAGGAAGTTTTGTTGAGTTAATCAGATAATAATACAGGGTTAAACACATACTGAACCAAATTCGCTAACGCAAGTGGAGATGGTTTGAGCGAAACTGCGTCAGGGGAGATTTATAAGCCTCTAGAGTCAAATAGCTTAAGCGGAGATATAAATGTCCAAGCGAAAATAACATGTTGTGTCAAATTTGGTAAGTGGTCAGAAAGTTTTGTTGAGTTAATCACATAATAACAAAGGGTTAAACACATACTGAACCAAATTCGCTAACGCGAGTGGGGATGGTTGGGCGAAACTGCATCAGGGGAGATTTATAAGCCTATGGAGTCATATAGCTGAAGCGGAGGCAAAAATAACATATGTTTTGTGTCAATTTTGATATATGGTCAGAAAGTTCTGTAGAGTTAATCACATAATAACATAGGGTTAAACACATTGAACCAAATTCGCTAACGCGAGTGGGGATGGTGTGAGTGAAACTACGTTAGGGGAGATTTGAGCGCCAACCACCTACCAATGTCATGTGCCGAGGGATAGACATGTTGTGCCATTACCAGTACTAAACATACAAAGTGTTTAACCCTGTCTACTTAAGTGTTTAACTAACCACAACTTTCTAACCACCCATCACACAGGAAGAAATTATTCGCCCCCTGACCTGCATACCTAAAATCATTACATGTTTTACACCTTGGCATTCAATACAAGTGTTCCTTGCTTCACGATCGACACAAGTCCTATGCCATCACAACCATTCCAGATAAAATTGTTTAACACTGTCTATTTTTGTACACACACTAGCAAAAATTAACTCAAACAATATTCTTCACAGTAGATATGATCATTTATCGCACCTATTATGTCAAATGTAAACAACTAAATATGAACACCACAATTTAGTAACAATTTTTGCCACCATTTTTAATTTAATTGAAAATATGATTTCAATAATTGCTAACAATATTTGTACAAAATGTTCAAATTTGAATATTGTACACCAACTTCAAATTACAATGTACAAATATAACTTCATAAAGGTGTATACAAATATCTTCATAACTCTACTATAGTCAGATCTTCTTGTATCCGACCTTCTTACAATGCACAAATAACTCATTTGCCTTAGTTTCTTTCATATCAACATTAGATCTTCTTGCATCCAGCCTTCTTGCAACCATAGCTAGCTTCAAAGCAACCTGTTCATTAAATGAGTTCAGTTAAAAAAATTAGTATGTTACATAATTTCAATCTACAAAACCAATGATAACCATTCACGCATTCTACAAAAAAAAAAATTATGTGCCCATTTAACCTCCATACCTAAAATCCTTACATGTTTTAAACTTTTGGATTCAACACAATTGTCACTTGGTTCACCACTAACCATCTACGAATGTCCTAACCCAAGGGATCGTCATCATGCACCATGACCAGTTTTGCAACTATAGAGTGTTTAACTCTACTTAAGTGTTTAACTAAGCAAAACTTTCTGACCATCTATCACAGACAGCCATGCTGTGGCCCCCTCACCTCTATATCTCAAATCCTTAAATGTTTAAAACAATATGTACAGAGTAATCACATTACCAATGAAACCAATATCATACACTAACCAGCAACAAGGGCACACATCTACACAAGTATAGGCCATGCAGATTCCTTTTTTGGTGCAATACATAAGAACATATATCTGAACTATTCATTAACATTTTGATACCAAACCTAGGTTATTATCCTCAATTCCAACCTCGCCACCACTCATACCCAAGCCTAAACCCATACAAACATCTACACCAGATAGAGGAACTAAATATTCCCTTATTCTAAAATTTTGGTCATTCGGAGACCACCAGTTCACCAACTCACGCACCAATGGACAACTGATGTTAATTGGTTCTGCCATGTGAGTAAGCCACTTAAACAGATTTCTATCCAACTTCTCCCTTTGGAAGTTAGACAATTTTGTGTTCACTTCAAGGATAATATCAGTATCTACTGGGTGGAATACTCTAATCTGCAACATGTAAAACAAAATTTATTATGTAAACTGTAAAAATTAAATCAAAATCAAATGCAAAAACACAACTCACTTGCCTTAGGTTGGTTCCCATCAACATTAGATCATCGTGCGTTGGACCTTTTTCCAGCCATACTTAACTTTAAACCAACCTGATAATTAAATTGAACAAAATTACAATGTTGCAGAATTTGTGTGTATAAAACAAATCATAAACATTCATGCATTTTGTCTAAAGTAAATGACATAAACAAAAAACAACATAGTGTTTAACCATGTATAATTAAGTGTTTAACTAAGCATAATTTTTTTACCTCCAATCACACGCACAAATTTTGTGCCCCCCAATACCTCTGACCCTTAAATACTTAGATGTTTTCAAGTGTTGGATTAAACAAAACTATGCTTCGTTAAGTTAGAACCACCTACGAATGCCATAACCCAAGGAACAGTCGTGCTGCGCGATGACCACTTTTCAAAATACCAAATGTTTAATCATGTGTACTTAAGTATTTAAACAATAACAACTTTCTCACCATACATCACAAACGGGCTCATTTCTGAACAACTCCCATCACACCAACACAAAAATGACGCAGAAAATGAAAAACTAATCCTACACCAATTACGGACCTGCAGACGGTGAGAGCAGCAGCGATAGTGGCGACCAATGCGATGACGACAACAACGATAATGATGGCGGCAGTGGTGCCAAAAGCAACAGCTAAACTGCTTTCCTCACACAAATGGACCCACGACCCTCAAAAACAGAGATGATTTACGCTAAACAAAGGTGACAACACTGCTCTTGAGGAAGAACGAATGGGATTTCTGAATGCAAACAACATACAGGGACAACAGATCTGAGATTCAATCTCACTACTTCTCAAGCTTTCGATGGAATGTGCTGGGCATCAGATAATAAAACCCCAAACATGTAAACCCTAAAAATGACCCTCGATGCCATGCTGAAGCATTTTTTACACATCACTCACCTTGGCCACATCAGCGCCATGTAAGGTTGTAAAGTGGGTGTATGCCACGTGTGGTTGTCAAAGTATAACTACTCAAAAAAAAGTAGGAGTGTTGACAAGTGTAGGTGCCATGGACATACCTAGAGTAGCCCTTAAAGTGGTGTGCATTCCTCTCATTGGCTCCATAGTAGTCAGTTGAAGCTGGAGAAACTTACAAACTGATTTAGTTGTCTCAGCAGCCACTCGAACGACAAGACCAATTTTCTTGGGACCAAAGGCACTGCAGGAAGCTATGAAGCTTGGTTTTATAACGAAGTGATCAGTCTTGATTCTCTGGTGATGGTGACTTAAAGCAACAGAAGGGTGCGATAATTACTTCAACATAATCTTTGTTTCAAGTGATCTTGCATGAAATTCTGAACAAACTGCATTTTTGGTCCCTAGAGTACAATCATTGCAATTACTTGATAATTGTACATGTGCTATTGTACGTGTCCATTTTCTTTCTCTAATAATGTCATATCCAGAATAATGGTTAACCATCTTCTAAAAAAAATATTATTGGTGCTTTTATATACATCAAGATCCCATTTCTCTCCACTTTTATGCTTCTCACTTGTAATCCAAACAACCATGACCAAATTTTAGTTTGACGACACATTGAAGACTTGTTTCTGATAGTATCTTGCAGTTGAAAAGCATGTCACTGGATCTGAAATGGTGGCTAGAAGTGCATTGCTTCCAACTCTAGCCTACTCTAATATTTGTTGAGAACACTTAGATCCCACGGGTTTGTAGACCTTGGTGGGACCTTGGGTTGTTAACACCATGGTACAAGAATCTCCCACACAACACTTGCATGAAATGTGATCACCAGATACAATTCCTCCCCCATAATCCGCACCCAACGCTGCACCCACGCCATTACATACAACCACAAATGGGTCATGACCTAGAAGACCGTAGGTAAACCACGAAGTGCCGCAGAGGATTACGAACAGTGCTAGGAAGAAGGGCATAAACTCCACGCTCTCGGTTCTGATCACTAGCCTCATAATGGAGAGGGGTGACCCATACATGATGTAAAAGATTGCAGCAACGAAGCCACAAAAGAGTTTTCTGGTATTTCCATGCAGAGCTAATAGGGACACTAGAACAACAACGGATATTCCTGCCCCCGCAGTCATCTTTCTACTATTGATAGATCAATAAACACCCCCTCAAAATGGTTTGATTCAAACCAACAGTAGTATCAAATGAAATGGCTGCGCACGCAACACCACAACCCCACCACTGTTGCTTGTTCCAAACAAAGTGAGAAACAATGGTTGGGGTACCAACGGTAGCAGAAACATCAATGACAGGGAAACCATTGTAATGAGGAAACAAGAAAAGACGAGAATAATTAATATAAGTGGGGTTGTTGGGTTATGTGATTCATAAGGGATTTAGAGTTTCCTTTCTAAGTAGCAATGATAGGCAAATGGAAATGGTCGGTGGTAGTTGATTTTGCAAGGAAGGGAGAAAGTTTTGTTGTTGCTTTTTGTTGTTGCTTTTTGTTCCGTGCGATGAAATAAGAAGCATCAAACCTGGTTTCGTCTTGTCCTTCTTCTTGAAGAAGAAGATCGTTCTCGTTAGGGTTTGGCGGCGCGGTGAGAACGCGCGCTCTGCCGTTGCTTGTGGTGGAGCGGATGATTGTGAGAGGTTTGGCACTGCATGCAAGTCTTTTTGTTTATTTCCAGAAGAAGTTCTGACTAATGCAGTGGAGGAGTTTGGTAGATGAGCACTCTAGGGAACAGGTCTCCACGCTAAGCATCCTACCTATTGGCATTCTTTTTTCACACCCTTATGCGCTGTTTGGAGAATGATGAAACAAGAAACAAAGATTCCCTCAAAGATTGTTGTGTCCTAGTGATGAAACCGCCAACCGTGACCAAAGAAACAAAAGAAACCTTATTATGAAGGTTCTTGGTCTTTGCTTTTCGTGAATTGTAAGAGATGTGCCCAATGTCTTGTGTGAGAGTTTTCCGAATGCCCAATGTGAGGTGAATCACCTGCTCTGCCGTGAATCAGTGGTGTATTCTTACTCATGCATGTGATGGAAGAAGATAAAAAGTGAAAAAGGTCGTATGTGAATGCGTGAAGCTTCATGACATGGGCCTCCGTGCATTAGTGGTGTCTCTTCCATTATTCATATCATGGAAGAAGAAGGGATGCGTGGTGCTGGCTTCATGACGGGAGTCCCCCAAAAGTGAGATCTGAAAAAGGTCTCCCCCTTCCCACCTTTTCTTTGGTATATATCCTTTTTTTTTTAATCTTGTTAGGTCAAAACGTTTTTAATCTAAATATTTTAAATCATATTTTTATTTAAAAACCCTTTTTTTATCATTACTTAAAAATTAATTGGATAACACATTTTTTTATTTCTTTTTGTTTTTTAGATTTTTTTTAAAACTTTATTTTATTTTAAAAGAAATGAAAAAGATAAAACTTAAATCAATTTTTATTTTTCATTAAAATATGAAAAAGAATCCAAACTTCAAAAAAAACAATAAAATTTTAATCAAATGATTATTTTTTATAAACAAAAAAACATTTTTTTATTATTTCACCCGGACGAAATTGAATATTGACAATCATCTATTTAGGTTGGTGAACGATGAGGTGTCCAAACATGTAGCAGAATTTAGGGATGAATTTCCAAATGAAAAGTTTTTATCAATTCAAGAAAGGCCATGATTTGTGGACATAGCTAATTTTAAAGTTGTTGGAGTCATTCCTGTAGATTTTGATTGGGAGCGAAAGAAAAAGCTATTCATAGATGCAAATCAATATGTTTAGATGAACCTTATTTGTTTAACGTTGGTGTTAATAATTTGTTGAGGAGATGTTTTACTACATATGAAGTTGAGAATATGTTGTGGCATTGTCATGCATCTCCTTTCAAAGGTAATTTCAATGGAGAGATGCACAAACATTCATCTAAGAGATGTGATAATTGTCAAATAACAGGACATATTTATAAGAGACATGAAATGCCATTGCAGAATATTCAAGAGATTGAATGGGTCCATTACAATTGTCATATGGGAATGAATAGATTTTGGTCGAAGTTGAATATGTTTCTAGGTGGGTAGAAGTTATTTAAACAAAGAAGGTTAATTCAAAAACTGTCATTAAGCTTTTGAATATTTTTTTTTAGATTTGGAACTCCTAGAGTATTGATTAGTGAATTAGGGTCTCACTTTTTACATCATAAGGTTGCAATTGCATATCATCCTTAAACTAATGGCTAAGTTGAGGTGTCAACAGAGAGCTAAAAATGATTTTGGAGAAAACTGTAGCCTTTTCTCAAAGGATTAGGTAGTTAAACTTGATGAAGCTTTATGGATGTATAGAACTACATACAAAACTCTCACATATATGTCTCCATTTTAATTGGTATACAGAAAGGCTTGTCATCTTCCAATTGAATTGGAGCATAAAGCTTATTGGGCATGGAGAATGTTAAATTTTGATTCCTAAACTAGGGAAGAAAAGCGAAAGATACAATTGCATAAGCTTGAAGAAATGAGGTTGAATGCTTATCACTCTTCAAAACATTAGAAGGAACATGTCAAGGCATATCATGATAGAAAAATCGTCAAGAAAAGTTTTCAAGTAGGTAAGTTATTACTTTTATTCAAATCTAGATTGAAATTGTTTCCTGAAAAACTTAAGTCAAGATGGTATGGTCCATTTGTAGTTAAGGATATCAAACCTTATAGAGCAATTGAAATTGAGGATCATGTGTCAAAAAGGTAATGGTTGATTAGTGGACAAAGAATGAAATTATATATTGGTGGAGACTTTTGCATATTGGTTGAGGAGGTGGAACTTTAAAATCCACAATGAAGTTCTATCACATCAGGCTCGTGACATAAAAAAAGCGTTGTATGGGAGGCAACCCAAGATTTTAATTTTTTGCTTTTAATTATTTAACTAAGTTAATATTGTAGGTAGCAAATTTTTGGCGCTTGGGCCCGACGTAGGTACTTGAACCGGGCACAATGCACATGTTTTACTCTTGGGCGTAGTAATGCTAGGCATGCACATTGCTGCGCCAGGCACAATTTGAAGATATATGTTAGCACTAAAGCTACCATGTGATTTCATGAAGTCAACTCAGACCAAAAATGAAGATCATTTGAAGTTGATCTTGACTAAGGATTTTTGAGTTTCGGCCATTCAGCCATAAGGATACTGTTTTTGGCCATTAAGACATAAGGATATGACTTTCGGTCATTCAGCCATAAGGATACGATTTTTGGTAATTCGGGCATATGATTCAACATTCTGACATATGACCATTCAAACTAAGGCTTTCAGAAGATACAACCATTATTGACTGAGGCTTTCAGACATAAGGAGATACGGATTTAGCTTTCGAAGATATGGTCTTTAGGACATATAGCCATACAATCTTGGTTTTCGGCCAATGCAGCCTATGCGAGCAATTCAACCAATTTAGCCAATGCGGCCAATGTGACCAATGCAACCAATGCGGATGCGGCCAACTCGGCACACATAGATGCGGACATATGGAGATACGACCATACGAAGATACTACCATTCTAAGATACGAACATACTGTGTTATGGCCATACAGAGATACAACCATATTGAGATACAACCATACGGAGATGAGGTCATTTGAAGATGCAGTTATTCAGAGATACGGCTATGTGGACTTGGCTGATGACCCTTCTTTCATTCGATTTGAGGCTTTGTGTGTGGGTATGATCTATTAACCTTGGGCAAGCATTTTTTTTAAACCATTGGAATGAACTTCAAAATATGAAAAAACATTTAAACCTGTTTTAACAAAGGGTTAATCATTTTCGAAAATATCTTTTACAAGGTAACCTATTCATTTTTTTTTTTAAATCAAACTGATGAAAAATTTGTTTTAAGAAAATCAATTTATTGATTTTGGTTTTTCAATCGATTGAATTGAGTCTCAATTTTAAAACTGGTTGCTTTATAAAAACAATGTCATTGTTTTCTAAAAAGTGAGATATACAAAAAAATACAGAACTGATATATTACATTTCTGAAAGAGCTTAAAGAGTTTAAAGTAGTGTTCATTCAATAACTTAGTGGGTCTTTGAAAAATAAATTTTTCCCTTCAAGATAAATCAAGTTTGTAGTTCTTGAAACACTCCATTGGTCAAAAACGTGCTACTATGGTTTTGGTTCTTTAGAGATAAGTTTTTTTGCACCGGTTTTCTGTCATTGGACTGTTGTTGCATAATTGTATTCGGGTTTTATATTTTCATGTATTTGTGATTGTTTAGTCTACAAATAGTATATGGTTTACATTTGTAGGAGTGTAGTTGGGTTCTTCATTGGTTTTGTATTCTCTTTAGGGTTCCAAGGTGTTTTTCTGCAAGGTGCAGAGGGTTTCTTGCAAGGTGCAAGTGTATTGTGTTGTATCTTGATGAAACGTTGGGTTCTCTAGTGATTTTCTTTGCTTGTTGGCAAAGAAACTGGATGTAGCTCTTGAGGAATAGTGAACCAGTATAATTCTTGGTGTTCTTGCTTTCTCTTAACCCTCTCTTGATTTGTGCTTGGTTCTGTGATGTTTTATCATATCTGTCTATATTCAATTAATTGAGTTTGACTTTCAAATTGATTGTTTCTTTGTTGTACTGTTCTATGAGTATCTTCAATTGATTGTCTTTATGATTCTATTAATAGTTTTTGTTTTATGCTTTCAAAATTCACATAATTGATTGTTTTAATAAAGGACTTTCATTCTTTCCATATTTTGCAAAAAATTTTGAAAGTTTAATTCACCCCCCTCTTGAACACGACCTAAAATCCTTTTCAATTGTTATCAGGGCTTGTATTTTACTCATGTTTTTATCCATGGTTGAGAACATATTACCTTTTACTGAGGGAGACTCAATAAACAGGCCACCCATGTTTAGTGGTGTGAATTACCAATTTTGGAAAGTAGGAAGGAAGATCTTTATTGAATCAATTGATCGTTAGAATGCATTTAGGAATGATCCATTTATTCCTATGACTGTTGGTGGTGGTGTGATCGTTGAGAAATCTTTGGATGAACTTACTAATGTTGAGTATAAGAAAGTTCAATATGATTGCATTGCCAAGAATATCATAACATCCGCTTGAATCTAGATGAGTTTTTCAGGGTATCACAATGCAATTTCACAAAAGAGATGTGGGACATACTTGAAGTCACTCATGAGGATACCACTGGTGTAAAGAGGGCAAGGAAGCATGCCTTGATCCAAGAATATGAGTTGTCCCGAATGCACCTAGGAGAGACCATTATTGATGTTCAGATCACTCACATCGTCAACCATCTCATTGATCTGGGCAGCAATTTGATAAAGAGGAGTTAATTATCAATATTCTGAAGTGTCTGGATACAAGTTGGCAACCCAAAGTGACAACAATCTCAGAAACCAAAGACTTGACTACTTTGACCACTGCATCCTTTTTGGAAAGTTGAGTGAGCTTGAGTCGGAGATGAAAAGGCTTAAGGAAATGGAGACTGTAGAGAAATAGACCTTCAAGTCAAATGTTGTAGATGTAGATTATAGTGATGAGAGCTCTAGTGATTGCAGTGATACTAAAAACCTAAATGTGTTGACAAAGAGGTTCTAGAAATTCATCAAGGTGAAAGGTAGAGTGAAGAACCTACAAAGCAAGAGGTATAACAAGAAATCTGAATTTGGTTATGCTAAATTCACCTATTTTAGTTGGGGTAAACAGGGTCATATCAAAGTGGACTATCCAAGCCTAGCAAATAAAGAGAAAGGACGGGAAAAGAAGAGCAGTAGAGTTGGAAAGACTAGAAGAGCCTACATAACTTGAGAAGACAATGATACATCTTCAAGTAACTCTTCACAAGAGAAAATTAAAGCAAACCTATGCCTCATGACTAGACAGAAATCTGAGGTGAGCAGTGTGAATTCTAGTACCTCATTTAATAGTGAAAATTACAGTTCACTTCTTCAAGCATTTGTGGAAACTCATGAAGAAGCTAATAGATTGACCTTATCTAACAATAGGTTGAAAGGATTAAATAATTGGTTGGAAGGCAAGGTCAAAGAATAGGAAGATGAATTGCTCAAAGTGAAAACTGATTTTGATCACTTAGAGATGATCTATAAATCTCCAGCTTCCAGTGACATTGATTCATGCAAGCTTGCCAATTGTGAAGACAGTGTAGTTCTTAAAAATAGAGTGAACTATTTGTTTAAGACTGTTTCTAGATTTTCCATGGAAACTGCAAATCTAAATGCAATTTTGGGATCATAGAACTATGTTTATGAAAAAGCTGACATTGGATGTCAATGTGATTTTCAAGGAAAGCAAAAGAAGTTAAGCAGTTTCTTTAGACACAATGAAAACCAATCTTCACCTTTCATCACTTACTTTTATTGTATGAAGAGAGACCACTCCATTAGAAACTATAAAGTAAGGAAGTTTGATGTGCCTAAAGGTTTGGTTAGGTAGGTACTTAAAAGCATCACTAATATTACTGGACCCAAGTTTAATAGGGTACCAACTCTTGAAACCTAAACTGTTTTGCAGGTCAGTGTAGTAGCCAAGAATCAAATGTGGTATCTTGACAGTGGCTACTCCAAGCACATGACAGGGGATGCATCTCAGTTGGTGAATATCAAGTGGAAACATGATGGCTATGTCACCTATGAAGATAACAACTGAGGGAAGATACTTGGTGTTGGTGACATTGGTGGAAAAGAATCAATTAGTATAAAAGATGTGTTGTTGATTGATGGTTTGAAGCACAACCTGCTAAGCATAAGTCAACTCTGTGATAAAGGCTACAAGATTACATTTGAACCAGAAATGTGCCTTATAACAGGCTCAACTACAAGGGAGACTGTACTTGTCGGTAAAAGGGTAAATAATATGTACATGCTAAATGTGTCTTGCATTGATTCTAGTATGAACTGCTTGTTAACAAAGAATGATGAGACATGGTTGTGGCATAAACGTTTAACTCATATACACATGCATCATTTGAATAGGATTCCTTCTAAAGATCTAGTAATTGGCCCGTCTAAGCGTAAGTTTGAGAGGGATAAGATCTATGAAGCATGTCGAAAGGGTAAACATACCAAAACTTCCTTTAAATCAAATGATACCGTTTCAACCTCTAGACATTGTGAATTGCATCACATAGACTTATTTGGTCCCTCTAGAATTATGAGCATAGGTGGTAATTACTATAGTCTTGTAGTGGTAGATGACTGACTATTCCCATTTTACCTGGACTCTTTTTATTACTACCAATGATGATGTCTATCATGCTTTTAAGGGACTTGCAAAAGTTATTCAAAATGAGAAAAATAGTTGTATTTCTACCATTAAATCTGATCATGGAGGAGAGTTTCAAAATGAAAGATTTGAAATTTTTTGTGAAAAGTTTGGAATTAAACATTGTTTTACAACACCCAAAAACTCCACAGCAGAATGGAGTTGCGAAAAGGAAGAACAGGTCTTTGGAGGAACTCGCAAGCACACTTTTGAATGAAACTGGTTTACCAAAATACTTTTGGGCTGATGTAGTAAGTGTCGCAACCGGGATCACAACAGGGCGATCAAATTTTTTTTTTTAAATATTTATTTAGAGTTTGGAGTCGCCACCATAGTTTATTATGGAAAACCATAGAAAAACCAAATTTAAAAATGTCTACGAACCAGATTCAAAGATTCGAGAGTCGGTTACATATGGGGAAGGTATTAACACCCCACAACGCCCGTCCTAAGACGGTACCTTTAATCAAATGAATAGAAATAAGTGTGGTTTTACAAAATGTCATTTTTTCCAAATAACAGCAATAATAATACGAATAAAGAAATAAAATAACAAAACAAACAAATATAAAAAAACAAAACAAATATATAAATAAGAAAAAAAACATTTTAATAAACATAATACAAATAATAATAATTATGAAAATAAAAATAATAACCAAAAATAAAAGAAATAAACATATATTTTTTTATTTTTTTGGGCCCGACAAGAATTGACCTTGGTCTTACGTATCCCTATCCATGACGTTTGGTATTTTTTAGCTTATGAATATATTTTCTTTTATTTTTGGCAATTTATTTTATATAATTTTTTTAATTATTTTCTATTTTATTATT
>Ga0123340_1003208_pt1 | contig 15237 bp, 7 predicted proteins | sample SirMexnodulemix_FD_89961 | JGI IMG/M metagenome (GOLD analysis project Ga0123340, IMG submission 89961) | Root nodule microbial communities of legume samples collected from Mexico - Siratro Mexico nodule mix | ecosystem: Host-associated > Plants > Roots > Nodule | place: Mexico: Nepantla... | reverse complement strand
TAATTAAATAACTTCTCTTTTAATAACTAAGAATAATTTATTTATTTATTTATTTACTTAATAAATTAAATCATTAAATTATTACTTTTATTTTAAAATAATTAAATAACATTTTTTAAAACTCATAGTTACATAATTTTTTAATACTGTTTTTACACAATTAAAATATCAATTAAATATGATAGATGTTTTAAAAATTTAAATAGCAAGACAGAAAATAACATTACCATATTAATAAAATTTAACCTATTAACTTTAGCTATAAATTGAAAAGGATCTTATAATATTGTACTACAAAAAGAGACATTCAATATATGTTTTATATATATATTATTATTATTATTATTATTATTTTGTTTTTTATTATAAAAAGTACACATATTTATTTATTTTCAATAAGACAAAGATATATATTCAAAAAAGATACTTCTCTAACCCATATACAAAACTATATTATATAAAATGTAAACATACAAAATTCACATACTAAATGTTAAGTCATTGAAGCCTTTAGCGTTTAGATTTAGGGTAAGCCATTAACACCCAAGCCCCACAGACACCCACTATATGCCTATAAATCCATGAAACCTAACCTTCAACTTCAAGCAATGATCAAGACCTACAAATGCACATGTTTAGGATATGCGGAATAATGGTTTCCTAAGTCTTTTAATAAATTACCTAACGAAATAAAAAAATATTTTATCTAAACTGTGTATAATATTTACCTGTTTAAATGAATTGGATGTATTTAATCTCCTTTAACCGTATATATTTTATTACTATATTATAAATACAAAAATATTTATTGACTTTTAAATGATTGTTTTTCATCCAACTAAAAATTTATGTAATCACTCTTAATCGTATCTACTATTATTTTTTCCATATTCGTAAGACCAAACATAAAATCGAACTTAGTTATTAGGGAAGCTTTTAACGTTTCATCTTGTTTATGTATTATATAAGCAAAAAAAAATTTAATGATACATTCCATAATATTCGTTTAAATATATTTTTATCATTAAATTGTTTCATTCAAATCTCATTAATACTTCACCAGAAAAAAAGTTTGATTAAAATGAATTTCTTAATTTAGTAAAACAGACTTAAACTTTATCTAAATTTAGTAAAGAATGTAGTAAATATAATCCCAATACTAATTTATTAAAAATCTTCCATCTTTCATATCTTAATAAGAAAGGTTGGTAGTAGACATATCGATCCTTTACTTATAGGCTAAGTGTGGTGCAAAAGACAAATCTACCCTTCATTGATTTATTTATTAAACTATAATTAAAAACTTGTTTGGTTTTTCTCTCCTTCATTTGCGTGGTTGGCTATGGTTCTTTCTGGTGCTTTCGTGAGAGTTTAATTTATTGAACTTAAAATATTCGATTACTTTGGCTAAGCTTCTGTTACCAATTGATGCTAAATTGGATAAGTGATATGATTAAATGGAAATGGCAGGGAAGTTTGGTCACATCTAAACCATTATCTCTTTCACTTTTCATAATTCCACCACTTTTCTAGACTCTACTATGTGCATAATTGAATATAAGGAATTTATAATATTTTTTTTTTCTTCTTCTTCTACCCCGCTTTATCCTTAAAAAAACTCACGATACTAAACAACTTTGTTTTGAAGTTTTCATTTCCCACGTCATTGTCATTTTATTTAATTAAGCTATTGACCGACCAAAATAAACGAAGAAATCCAGAAAATTATATTCATGAACTTTTTCTATAACTAAAACATCGTTTTTTTTTCTGAAAATTTCGTTTTTATTTTATTTTATGAAGTTATTGAACGACAAAAAATAAACGAAGAAATTTAGAAAAGAATATTCCTATATTATACTTGGATAACATGCTTTCAAGTTACTCCGACTGCTAACTACGTTGAGAAATCTGGAACGTTCCCATCCTACAGGTGTCAAACATAGAGAATTCCACGTGTCCCTATGTTTCAGAACGACGACGTTTGACGTTCTCGGTAACAAGATATGCGAAGGCTCACGAAGTTTCTTTGACCCATTGAATTTGCACGCACGCGCACCACGGAGGTTTTTATTTATCAGTAACTCCCGCTAGAAGAAATCTCACTGATCCTAATTCAATTCACTCCAGGCACGCAAGGTACAAAAGAAAACCCTAAGCAATTGTGTCTCCATTTTCTCTCGATTTTCTCAGTAGTTCGTCGCAACAAGAAAGAAGATGTGGAACCAGCCATATGGGAAAACGGATTTGGAGAGCGGGGCGCGGCCGCTGTATCCGATGATGCTCGAGAGCCCCGAACTGCGGTGGTCCTTCATCCGGAAAGTGTATTCCATCATCGCCATCCAGTTGCTCGTCACCATCGTCATCGGCGCCGTCGTCGTCACCGTCCGCCCCATTGGCGTCTTCTTCGCCACCACCGGCGCCGGATTGGCTCTCTACATCGTTCTTATCTTTGTCCCCTTCATTAGTGCGTCTCCTGACCTAATTGCTTTCGATTCTGTCGCTTACTTTTCCTCTGATTTATCTCTGACGCCTTTATTGTCTTGTTTTTGCTTGCAATTGCAGCGTTGTGTCCACTTTACTACTATTACCAGAAGCATCCCGTCAACTACCTACTCCTAGGGCTTTTCACTATATCTCTTTCCTTTGTCGTTGGATTGAGTTGCGCCTTTACTAGCGGTACCTCTCTCTTTTTTTTTTTTTTCTTTAGATTTTATTTTCGTTGTTTTGATTTTAATCGAGATTATAACTCGCATTCCTTATTGTGGGTGGTTTCAATTTGGGATTTATTTGACAATGTGGCTTATTTCTAGAAGTGATCACAAAATTCCTTTAAGCGAGGTCTGAAGTTATAGCCTTGTGGATGGAAAACATGTTGACTACGATGCAAAAATTTTATTGAAGTTAGCCAGCTGATTTCTAGTATAGATTAATAAGCAACAAAGGGGAATACTTCCAATTAATAGAAATTGGTAACTAATAAGATAGTCATAATAGTTCAAAATTCCCACCCACCTTCAGTTAAATCTTGCATCCTCTCCTTATCTCCTTTGAATAAAACACATTATTTGAGTTTGGTCTGCTTGGTTAATATTTTACGTGCGTGGCTCTAATTTGGATCAATGTACAAAAGTGAATTGCGTTTAGGAATTGGAGTGATGTTGACCCTATATCATTACGTGTGTACAACGTGTTGGTGATGTTTTTTCTGAGGACTGGAAGGATGTTAAGGCCCTTTTAAAATTTATTTTCGTCGTTACATTAGGATTTTGAGTTCTAATCTCTAAGTTAAGAATGACTTGGATTCATAAAATTGGATTATTTCCTTGTATGGAAACTTCTGAAGTACTACAGTATTTCTGCAATGTGAAATAAAACCGCTCTTGTATGTTTTGGCTTCTGCTTAAGTTGCATTCTCATTGAAAAATGGCTATTTGTGTGTAGTCCTGATTTCTTTTTTTTGATACAGAGAAAGTTATTCTGGAAGCTGTAATACTGACCGCTGTGGTGGTTATTGGTCTGACTCTCTACACGTTTTGGGCTGCTAGGAGAGGCCAAGATTTCAACTTTCTTGGCCCCTTCTTGTTTGGTGCTGTATTAGTTCTTATGGTCTTTGCTCTGATTCAGGTATTTTAATCTTCGAACGTAGTTGCTTCATATGTACTGTGCGATTGGAATCGATTTTGGTATCAATGTAACATTTTGTTTTCCTGGCATTTCAGGTTCTGTTTCCATTGGGTAAGTTGTCTGTGATGATCTATGGATGCTTGGCGGCCCTTATATTTTGTGGGTACATCGTATACGACACAGACAACCTGATTAAGAGATATTCGTATGATGAATTCATTTGGGCGTCGGTCTCCTTGTATCTGGACATCATCAATCTCTTCCTATCTCTGCTCACTATTTTTAGAGCCGCTGATAATTAGATGATTATTTGTTGTCTGTGGGGGATGAGGGTGGCTCCGAGATAACGAATTCGATCGTGTGATTAATAAATCTCTGGGGCTTACTCTTTTGCAAGGTATATTTTGTACAATGGATTATTGTCAAAGTTGTTCATAAATAGTTTATTAGCAATGAATTTCTGCACTTAACTGTATGTAACTGTTCCTTTTTGCTGTCTGTTCTACTTTATCCGGTTGTAGTAGCTGGCAATCGTCCATAGGTGGCCTATGCACACATCATACACGAATTTATGGAAAAAGTGCAATAAATTGAACAAACAAGGCAATAAATGCGCACACAACCTCGTACCTATTTTATTAAGTTCAGTAAATACCATTTACCCACTCACCTGCCGCGTATCTATACTCACTCTATAAATATATAATATTTTTATTCAACTAGTATATTGTATTGAATATACAAAAATAATACACAAAAAGACATTAATAAGTTTAAATAAGTTGATCAAACCGTCTATCCCTATCCCTATGAAAGTACGAAGTAAATGAAACTATACACAAAGCACAACAATCTAATATCTCCATACCGTAAATACCAAATAAGTTGACGAAATTTTATATATATATATATATATTATCTACCACGTGAGCATGCTGCTTTGGTTTGGCCAGTGCCATCCAATCATGCATACCAGCTTTATAACATACACATCTGGATTGAAAAGCTTACGAATCTTGTTTTATTATAAAAAAAAAAGAAATAAAATTTTACCTTTTTAGCCAATTTGTTGGATTGTAAGTGTTGAATGTGAAGTTCAATATTAAACAAAATTGGTGAAGGAAATTCAAATAATTATAATTTGAATGTTGAATGACAATTATTTATTTAACTTATCATTTAAAAAACAATCAAACATAACTACATATCACCCTGAACATAAAATAAAAAGGAAAATGAAGCAGAACTCAAGAAGTAGAGTACGTGGCGACTTTATTATGATCCAATATCAAATTTTCCTTGTGAAAATTAATTCATGTAAGTTTGTTCCTTTGTTTAGTGAGTTTTCTTTCCAATTTTACAAGTTTAAAGGGTTTTTCTCTTTTATAGGCTTGCTAATGGAGAAAAAAAATTAATTAATTAAACTCTATTACGAGGATAAAGCGCTCAACTTAGTAGTTAGTCTTTGACTAAAATAAACTAAACTAATTAATCTTATTATTAAATTGAAATAAATTATTTACAAGTTAAATGAAATATTTATATATTAAAAACTAAACTATTATAATTATTAAACTGAATTTGTAACACTCCAATATATATATATATATATCGTAAACCCTAAACTTAAATCACATATTGGTAATAAATGTGGCAGTTACTTTACATTAATATTTTATTTCGAGACTTGGTTAAAAGTATGTCACTAATTCTGAACTGGAGAAAATTTAGCACTTGTCCGAGATTGGCCACCAGTGAATATAAGCACCTGTCTATGGTCTATAGACTATAACATAATCCTTAGCAGCAGTTAACATTACAGAGCCCTCCCCAATCACAAAAATTTAGCAAAAAATGAAACACTATCGATGATAACATAACAGTGGCCCTGGCAACAAGGAGACTTGATATCTGCATTTTAGCCACAAGGGAGACAATAAGTAGTTTGTTCATTCTTTAGTTACAAAATCCATAAGTTTGTGTTAATAAAAGTAAAATACAGCTAAATACATACATATGGTTTAAACAATGAAGCAGTAGAAACAGAATCTCTTGCCGATGTGGGAGTGTTAGGTCTGCTGCTCAAACCCCATTTACGTTTTGTCTGCGTGCAACTATGGAAAGAAGTCTAGAAACCCCTTGAGTCCAAATATCATATTCTCTCTGATTTCTACATTCAAACTCCACAACTCCCCTTGCTTCTGTCTTCAATCCAAAATACCTTCTTTCTTCACCCTCATTAAACAGATGCCTTCCTGGCCACGCTGGTAAATTTGTGCACACATCCAACACCACATCTGCAAATATAATTAAAACCAAAACTTATGACTTGTTTTTATGGCAGCAAAATAAAGTTAGGTGCTTGATGGCTTGCTATGGAAGGAAGTCTAGCAAAATTACTCTTTTTCTTTTTGGTAATAGTTCCTGCAACGTGTCTGCTCTTCATTTTCAGCATTACCTGAAATTGTTGCTAGCATTGTGATGAATGGACAAGTACTCAATTCCATCTCATAAATTTTTGAAAGAATAAATACCTGGCCTGTTCTATGTATATAAACTGAAACTATTTTCCAGTGAAGATCACCTACAACAATTACCAAAATTGAGTTTAATATTCTTGTAAATAAGAGAAAAATTCCATATGCTTAGTTACTGAAATTACCTTTGCGAGTCCGTTTGAGTAATGCAGTGCCCCTAGCAAGGAGCTCTTGGTTGCAGGCACCCAAAAAATTGTCACCGTTCATAATCTCCCCACTATCACTGGTGCTAGAATTACTGTTGTTGCTTTTACCACATATTCCAATACCTACTCCTCTCTCTAATGGAGTCACTGCATTAATATTCCACACCTCCTTCAGTGCTCTTGCTTTCAAGGTTGCTGCCCCACGTAGAGCTGCACATTAAAGGATCACATTCAAGTCCTTCAAGTGGCTATACAAAGAGAGAAAAATACATAACATGACTAGTACTAGCTAACTATCTCTCGTAACCAATGTGTACATACAAGTTCCTTCTGGTACTAAGGGATCAATCAACAATCAAACTACAGATCCTAGTTGATTCTTTACAGCTGAAGCAACTTATTTAGCTTAACATTATGCGGAGTTCTGATAAATTTGTTCCTAATTAGTCAACAGCAATTTCTAAAAGTTCTTAGTATATATATGATCATGAAACTCCTCATAATAACAGTAATAAACTTTGCCTGTGGCAGCTGCAGCTGTAAGTGTTGTGATATCATCATGAGAACGGACATTGACAGCAGAGCTAACCACAGAAGCAAGGTGATCTCTCTCAGCTCCCATTGCTTCAGCGGCCTCTACACACTGAGCAGCAACTAAAGTGGCTGCAGAAGCAACAGACATGGCCATCTTCTCATCCTTGGTAGCTGCAGAGGTGGCTGCCGTTGCGGCAGTGACAGCTGCAACTGCTGCTGCTACGGCTGCAACAGAAATTGCAGCATGAAGTTGAGCATTATGGGTTCTGTTTTCTTCTTTTTTCTTTTCTCTTCTGTCTTTCAACCATCTTCCAACTGTTTTGGGTCCGGAGCTAGGAGTGGCATTGCCTGTAGCACCACTCATGGCTCGACCACCACTGAATAAGGGGTGAATGGAGTTGTTTGCCCGAAAAAACTGCAGTAGATAAATGAAGTCTAACATTATTATTCTCCATCGTTGGACCAATTTAACATTATAAGATTGTTCCATCTCAAATCGAGAGAATGTTTGTTCAGTTATTCATGGTTACTTACCTTGCCACTTGAGAGTGTTGGCTAAATTGATTTTGAATAAAATTTGATTAAACTTTAATATAAAATTTTCTATAAATGTACAAATTATCTGAAATTGTTTAAATTCAGAATCAATTATGGACTTATAATCAAATATATAATCCATTACAAAATAACATAATTGCTATTTCGGCATGATTAGGAAGAATCTAAGTCGACCAAACATGTGCTTTTCATCAGTTTCTGTGTAATGTTTCATTTCATGGTTCCTGTGATAAAGAACACTAGACATATATTGGACTTGCGAGAATAAATCCTATAGTTTTTTTCCTGTGCCAACGCTATGCTTTGGTTTCTTTCTAGTAAAAAGGCCAAATTGAACTTTTTCTATCTGCCAAGGAAAAAAATTCCAAAATGAGAAGATTGTTTTGTTTGCGTGAATGTGGAGATAAGGTACACTGGACAGGCAAAATCTTTGTCCTTTTCTGAGACAATCACCTGGCTGGTAAGATAAGTTAACTGGAAACCATATCTGTCAACAGTAGCGTGCGTCATTACCCACTTCAACAGTTCGATCCAAAGTTCAAAATTTTGATGCTTTAAATGAAAAGTCATAACCCCTCCACAACTTTAGGCTCTAGCCCCTTCTTTAGGTGTGACACCGGGTGAAATAAAGTAGAGTTGATCCTATCCTAACTCATGGAAAACCCATGAGCAGCAAGCACCACACGCCACCATAAATGTGCAATTTATTGTCCAAGAGCTATGAACATAGTTATAACTTATTTGTTCCATGCAGCCATGGGAACTAAAACGAGTCATCACACTAGCAGGTGAATCAGTCCCTTCTTTTGTAAATTATTTTTACTGTTTTACATGGCAGGTGAACATGATAATAACCCTCTTAAATCCTAATGTAATGCAAGCTTTATAAAGAAAATCTTTTCTGATTATTCATAAACATGAAACAAAAATGATAAAACAAGTAATGTGGCACTAAAGACAGATAAAGAAAATCAAAGTGTGCCTTTTAAAAATAATATAACTTACAAAACTTTCTGTAAGTACAGACAATAGTAAACAATCTTTTTCATAATAAATCAACAAAAGTAATAGCAACGCCCCCACATGGATATTTTCAAAATCAATTAAACGTGTTCAAATCTATGTTTAAGGCTAATTTAAAACATATCCAGCATTTCAAATTTAACTACTGAAATGCATTATTACAGAGGTAGCATGGTTTTAGGAAGCAAGATACAGCAGCATTCAAAAGTGAGATTGGGAAGAGCACCAAGGACAAAAGGCATAGAATAGTAACAAAAATATTATTGTACTTGTGAGGGCCCCACCTAGGTGAAAAAGAAAGAGGAAAGGAACAGAGAGATACCTTGACAACATCGTCAAACTCGTCAGAAGGAGAGATTGGTGGACTGTCCGTCCCGGTTAAAGAAGCACCACCGTTCAAAGGTTCACTGCTGTGAGACAGTCTACCTGACGTTAATGGCGACACTTCCTGTCTCACACATCACACTTTCAGTCATGTTCAAACCAAAACGGGGTGATACATATATAAACAAAACAAAACTCAAAAATAAGCAAAATGAGAAAGGCCCTGAGAACCAAAAGAAATGAAGTGGCTTTTGAATGAAAAAACAAGAATGTGAGACTGTGAACACCTCTCTAGTTGACTGTGACATAATGCGGTCAAGAACGAGCTGTGAGGTAGCGGAGGAAGCAAAAGAGAACTGGTTGGCATTGCCACAAATGGTTGCTGAGAGTTCCTCTGACTTAGCAGAAGAGGTTTCTTGGGAAAATGTGTTGGTGACAGAAGAGGGTATAATGGGAGGCTTGGAAGGTGTGTAAGAAGAAGGTGGTGGAGGTGCAAGGGCTTTGGAGACCTCAAGAGCAGAGGCACTCCATGATCTTGACAGAAACTCCATTGGAACTCTTGGGCTCTCTGGCAAATGAGTAGCAGTTCTGGTTTTGAGGAACTCGTTTCGGCCACAATTCATAGTGAACTTGGGTTCCATGTCTAACAAGTTTGAAGCTTGGAGAGGTGGCTTGGTTTGGTTTCCTTAAGGGGTGGTATATGTAGTGGAATCTTTGAGGAACCAGGAGTGTGTAAGAACATGTCTAATGGTACATTTTCTTTTTGTTCTGAAGTCATTTTCAGTGGGGCTTATTATACACACTTCGGATTTGAAAATTAGTAACGCTTTAATCGTAAAATTGCTTAAGAACTTAAAATAGATCTTTACACTTTGTGGTAGAAAGGTAATAATATTTCAGTACCTGTTTGGTTGAACTTCACGTACCTACATTTATCTAAAATTCACCTTATATTAAAAGCGACGATAAATTATTTCTCTAGTCTACATCCTCATACAAGAATTGTTTTTGTGTAATTGTATTGCAAACTAAAGAATTTGTTTTTACCTCTAACCACTTAAGCTAATTTCTATTGGAATTGCTCTAGCGGTTTGTTAACATTGAAAAAAAAAAAAAACTTTCCATTAACGGGATAGATAAAAATAAAGAGGAAAGAATATGTGAATATAATAAATAAGATATAGGATAAATTTCGGGGTATTTAATTAAATATAAATAAAAAGACAGAGAGATGAGAGAATCCCAAGTAAATAGTTAACTAACAAGGTGAATGAGTAGATTGGTTTTTAGGAAACAATAAATATTAGATCAAAATAAGAGACACACCATGTAAGGTCATCCTACAAAACAAAATGTAAATGAGTGTCATCTCATAACACAAAATTATGCAAAATCAGTTATGTAATCATAGAAAAGCCATAAAGTACTTATCATTCATTTCTTGTCACTTTTTAATAGAAATAAATTTGAGTAGGATTTGTTATTTTTCTATTTCTTTTATCCTATTTCATGTGTAGCCAATAGACTCATTTTATCCTCCTACTTCCGGTCATTATCTCTATTTCTTTATCTTCTTTTTGCCACGAAATAAGGTGAAAGAGAATATCTGCTATATTTGTTTATTTCGTGAAGAGAAAATGACAAAAAAAGTTGAGTTTTAGAATTAAGCATTATTTTTTTCTTCTCTTGAAATAAAAAATTTACTGCACTCAGACATTTTACGATGATAATGCTAATGTCCTGAGGCAATGTCCGGTTAGCAGAGGTGATAAAGTGGCTTAAGGGCAGTGAGGATTGGTCAAACACCATGTGAAGTACTTTGCTGTGAAATTCATACTGCAAATAAAGTACTGTTTTCTGCATTGTGCTCCATATCAGAGACTAGGGCGTAGGGGGAATTGGTGACAACTGCCATTCTAACACAATCTTTATAGCTCCTCTCGCAGATCCTAACATTATTAAATTGATATCACGAAGAGTAGCCATTGAAGATCATTTCATTTTAAAAATCAGTGTTGAACATATTGTTGAGCTATGATTAGTGACTCATTCACCTATCATTACCAAGCCATAATTATGAATAATGTTCACCATCATTCATGATTTAACTATAGCAATTCAATTCACGTGACAATAGTGGTGGACCAGGCTTATAACATTAAATTATTAATACATCATTACAAATTAAGGACAAAGGAATCTAGTCGAATGCTGCATATACCCTTTTCCCAAAGGAGAGACTAAACACAAAAGTATTGGCTAATGGGCTAGAGTCTAGAAGGAACTTAATAATGAAGAAGACAAAAAGAGAAAGCACTGTGATTAGGGGCAAGTTCTGGTAAGGTAATAATAGCGTTAGTAAAATTTGTAATCTTGTGTACGTACAAATCGTATCACTTAAGGGAATAGGAACTGTTGCACCATTAAAAAATTATTAACAGGGACCTGTTTGAGAGTGAAGTAGTTTCTTACTTACAGAACAAATTGAAATTCTGTAGCCAGATCCAGTTCCCACAAAATTAAAAATCTTGAAATCTAGTAAGAAAAGTAGAAATAAGATTACCAAATATGCACGTTACTAGCCAATTTGATGGGTTTATAATAGGACCATTTTAAGAGGGGAATGTCGGGTTATACAGTAGACAATGTCGTTCCTTCTTGTCGTAGGATTTGGTAACGTCCATGGCCGACAGGTTAAGTCCAAACAAGTTTTAGCAGAAACATATTTTTCCAGCGTTGTTGAGTTGGACAGAAAACTGTGTTCTAGAAGAGGACCTGTGTTAAATTGCGCGTGCATAGAGACGTCATCACTCATAAGCTGCTGTTTTCTTTACTTTTCGGCCACGGGCATAAACACGATCTCAATCCCCCCCCTCTCATAATTCTCTGTACAAAGAAAAAAAGAAAAAGACTCTGAGAAACAGCCTTAGCTTTTTGGTTTCGGAGCACTTTGATTCATAACTGACAAAAGGTGGAAATATTGTTCCTTTTGCCTCCAATTCTTTTGACGATTGTTTCCCCCTTGAATTCCAATTGCATTCAAATGTGCTTTCAGGTTATTTTCAGAAAATTATTCCTACCCACATTTGCTTTTTTAGGTCAACTTTGGTTACCCTTCAGGACCACTAGGAATGAAAAAGCAAGACCTACGGAAGTGGCTACTTCGTGGTACTAACATAGGCTCCCTTTTTCTTTTCTTTTTTTACTTTCCGCCTCGTCATAAAAGAAAATCACAAGTGATTTTTTTCTTTTCTTTACCAGAGGACCTCTTGATGTAGAACGGCCACATACATTTGTTTCAAGGCTAATTATACATCCACATATCATTATATGTGCGTGTAAAGTTCCTATAGTGAATGTGTGCGAAGGTTTTTAGTTTAAGCCAAAGTTAAGGAATCAATGAAGGCTAAAGACCGAGAAGAGAACCTTCCCTGGCAGATACTTCCTGACATAATGTGATAAGGGCGAAAGAGTTTTTATTAAATGCAGCTGCAAAATAAAGCAGTCTTTCAGTTGCGTGATCAGGTCATCTTTTTCAGCCGTTTTCTTTTCTTTTTCTTTTATAATTCCTATATTGAGTCCTGGATTAGGTACAAAATCGAGCATGGCACATGCAGGTAACCATTTGAATCAGCATAATCTAAGTATGAAAGGGACAAGAAGAGAGGAATAGACAAAAAGGTAGAATAATGTATAGGAGTATTTGTTTCTTCTTTTAAGTCTTTCTTATTTTTTGTGTTCACTGCTTTATTCTCAGTTTTAGAATATCAGTTTAGAGATCAGTAAAAGCATATCCTGTTTGAATCTTATAAAACAAATAGAAAGTAACAATTTTTATAATTTATAAAATTAAAATAAGAAATGGAAAACAAAAAGGCATTTTCTCAAGACTAGCAGGCCAAATTTCTCCATTGTTGAGCAGCTCCCCAAAAATATTACCATTCTACTAAATGAAATGTAGTCCTTCACAGTCTATCTTTTTGGCAAATATATGATTGCTCCAAAAGAAGGTACCGTAATACATAATGAGTGAGGTTTAGCTTATCAATCCCTATCTTTAACACAGGATATAATTTGAAACAGGACTAACCATAGTCTGGTCACCTATTTGATTGCAAACCACTACCACCATAATACTGCTTTGTTGTTTCACGTGAGAACTCTGCAAAAGTCATCCCTTCCTTCAACCGTGACGAAAGAGGGGGAACTATTTTGTTAATTTCTTGACTTAGATTATCATTATCCTGTCCAGACTGCAATTGTTCCTCATCCGAAGCCACTAAACACTGACTATGGAACCCATTGAAGGAGGAATTTGAATGAGGATAATCGGAGATAGAGAATGTTTTAGTCCATGCAGGCTGCAGAAACACAACAAAAGTTTCTCTGCTCAAATTTTCAAACTTGGAAGGTCTATGAACAGAGTGCAGGGTAGCACGAAGCTTCCCCTTTGAGATTAAATCAGCAGCTTCCCCAACTTGAATGATAAAACTTTCTCGAGGGGCCTTCACCATGATGGCCCTTTTCCTATTAGGATCATATATCTGCAAGCATGTATGCCCAGTTGGCGATTGACATTCATCAAAACAAGATGAGGAAAACGGATTTTCCGTTTCGCTTGCCTCTGAATAAGATGGCAGAATAAACAACGGAGACGTTAGAACAGTGAATATACCATAATCATAATGCCACCGTTGCCACAAATGTGAATGAATTCCACCAGGATTCACATCACAGGCAATTGAATTCAACTCTGACCCTTCCAATGGTTTCACATTACCAGCACGTCTCTTGCTTGTTGCTCTGCTCCTTTCATGATTTTTAAGGAGAAGAGCATCTAAATGCGAATGATAATGAATGAGTCTCCCTTTAGCCCCACATGAATCCAATAAACTCAGCTCTAACTCATTGCCACCAATAGCCTTGTCACATATTCGAGCAAGGCAAAGCCCAAGCTCCATCATGCAAAACCCTAGCTCTTGGAAACAACTTCCAAGATTCTCGAATTCAGTAGCACAGCAGTCGCTAACTGGTTTTTCAACAAGTGGAGATTTGGCGTATTTCAGTTGCATGGCAAAGGAGGACACACTCCTGTCAGGATTTCGCAGAGGAACGTCACCACCTAAGTTATGCTCCTAGGAAGAAAGCACGCAATGCAAGCACAATGAGCATCCCTACAAAACTGAATTGATTTTAAACCTAAACCCTAGGTTGATGTTTAAGTGCAACAATGAATCAGAATCAGAACATTCCATTGAGAGATCACATATAGACAAGAGGTAGAATTACCTTGAGAACGAGTTTTCGGGTTTCGCGGGGGAGAAGAGCGAGGGTCCGAGCGAGGGGTAGAAGGTGTGAGCGGAGGTTGGAAGCGTTGGGGACACCGGTGATGGCGAGGAGGCCTGGCCCACTGGGCCCTAGAGCTTCCATTATGGAATCCACTGTGGATGAAGTTGATGGCGAACATAACTCTGAGTATTCAAGCTCGTATAGATCTATCGTATTTGCTTCCTCCATCTCCATGTCCATCTCTTGCAGTTGCAGAGACAGAGAGAAAGAGTATCGACGCTGGCATGGACGACAGTGTACTATGGGCTTGGGCTCCGATGTAAATTTGTATTGGGCTTTCCTCCATTTCAACTGAGCTTTTACTTCCTGCACCCACTTTTAAAACGTTTTGCCCTTTCTGATTTGTAATTCCTTCAACCTACCAAAAGCTTCATTGTTGTGCTGTCCTCCATTGTACCCCGAATTGCTTTGGATATTGTATTTGACAAAGAATATCGTTGGAGGTCAAGGATTTGTAAGGGTTGAAGTTAGCTAACTCCTTCGAGTAAGCATTTTGTATTTTTTTTTTCTAATGTATTCGAGCGTAGATGTTTAATTGGCTTTCAAGTTATTTCTAAATTATGTTATTTGGAAATCTTTTAGATTCAAATTTTAACTTATGAATGTGAAATATGTAACATATTTTTGGATTGGTGAATTTAGAAATATATTTTTCTTTACGATTGGTCAATCTGAAAGTGTATTTTTGAACTTTTTTTTCATATTATATAATTCATAATTTCTTTTTTTAACTTATAGATTACATGTTCCATAAATAAGTTGGAATATTTACTATTTGCTAGAAATGATTTTAATCTAAAATGTTGTAATAATAGTTATTTTTTATAGAAACGAATGATGAATTTTGGATTAAAATATTCAATGAAGTTTATGTATTGACTAATATAGATTAAGTTCTTATCAGGAAATGTGATTCAACAACAAATGAATTAGATAAAGAAGATTGTAGTTTTACTGAAAATGTAATAAGTAACCCATCATGATATTATAATTACTATATATTTATTTTTGGATTTGTCATTGTGATACTAAATTCAAATATAACAAACGTTCAACAAAGAAAAAATATATATATATATATATATATATATATATATATATATATATATATATATATATATATATTTTTTTATTTTTTT
>Ga0123340_1003207_pt1 | contig 15237 bp, 11 predicted proteins | sample SirMexnodulemix_FD_89961 | JGI IMG/M metagenome (GOLD analysis project Ga0123340, IMG submission 89961) | Root nodule microbial communities of legume samples collected from Mexico - Siratro Mexico nodule mix | ecosystem: Host-associated > Plants > Roots > Nodule | place: Mexico: Nepantla... | reverse complement strand
TTTTTTTTTTTTTTTTTTTTTTTTTTTTTTTTTTTTTTTTTAATACTAGCACTTTACATAGCTTTTTTGTGAATATAAATGTAACTCTATGTTAAAACATCTGATGTAATGTTCTCTGCTGGCACGTTACAATACTTTTGTCGGCGGCATCTACGTGATGAATATCTAATGTAAAGCTCTCTTTTAGCCACTTCCCATGCTCTTCTGAACTCAAGTTACATTCCTCCAAATGAATTCTTCATATATTTTATATATAAGTGTGTCTCTTAAGTCCATGTTATTTTAGAATGAAGACCATGTGAAAAAAATAGTACAAATTTTCTAAGCAAAGATATTTATATTTCCATATACGGAGAATTTTCTATATCTATTTGATAAAATACTTATAGGCAATAAATAAAATAAAACTTATATTCATAATTATAAAATGTAAATAACTAATTTCACCTCAACAAGTTCAAATACAAGTCAAATATAAAAAATAACTAAATTAATTTATTTTGGTATATTATAAATTTTATTTTTACTTGCGTTTGTTAAGGGTAGCAATGCAGAGCGATTTTACTCTTCTTTGCCTTGCATTTAATCTTCAAAAAACAGATCGAGGCAAAATCCACATTAGAATTGTAGGCTAGTTTTGTTGGTTGTTGGTTTTGTGATGGCACTTATTTTATTCACAATTTAAATTGCATGTTCTAAGTAATTTTTTTTCTTATTTTTTGTTTTTCTAGAGATATGTGTTTTTATATGTTTTAGACATTTTAATAAAAATTAAGTTAATTTTTCTGTTTTAAATAAATTTTTTTAGTAGATTACTAAGTCATAGATTTGTTAAATTTTTCCAAATAAAATTGATGAAGTTGATGGGATAAAAATGTGAAAGCAGATAAAAGTTGAAATGGGTTGCAAGAAGGAAGAGGTGAGTTGCTAAGAGGATAAATAGGACATTGGCTGAAAAACAAGGGCATTTTCGTCAAAATATAATATTAGAAGTCAAAAAGTAATTACAAGGGCATTTTAGTCTTAGTAACTCTTGTGAACATTTATTACTTACAAAATCATCAGTTAAGTAATAAATTAGGTAAAATCCAACAAATTTGGTTATCTTCAATATCAATCTTAAATTTTACTTTTACAATCGTGGCCCCTTATAATTGAATTTAATACATTTTAATGTTATTTAATGAAGAGTTAAATTGTTTACGTAAACGACTTTTTTCTAAATTTTCCGACGAATAACTTCAAAATATACCAAAAAATGAAAATAAAAATAAATATAATAATAATATAATGAATAGTATTAGTAAAAATAAAGATAAACACATATTAGTTTTTTAATCAATAGTGCTGACAGAATTAAAACCAGAATTCTATGATATAATTAAATTAATGTATCTAAAATATTAAATATATCACTGGATTTTTTTTATTAAAATGAGTAACTTATCTCATGAGATCATACTTTTATTTAAATCAATCGTTTAACTTTATATGATTTTACTGACAAGTTTGAAGTTATGTTATGATTATACTGAAAAATCGTATTATAATTTCACAATTTTAATTGATTTTATGGGACAATGACCAACATGAATGTTGTCAAAAAATTTATTTTTTAAAATTGTGGCAGAATGAAAGTTGTGGACTCTTGTGATGACTTTAAAGTAAATATTATATTATTCTGTGACGACTTTAAAGTGAAAGTCATGTCATGTGTAATAACTTAAAAAAAAAAAAAATCGTATCTTTATGTAACTACTTTATTATTTTTTTTGAATTGTTCTATTGCTAGACAATTTTAGAGTAATTTTTTTTAATGAAAGTAATCTATTCACAACATAATTTCTCAATAAAAGTTGTATAATTATAACATGACTTTAAGATTGTCATTAAAATCATATATGTGTTTTAAATAAAGTCCTGTTCCCATTACTAAATGGTGTATGCAATTCTAAAGTAATTATACTTAATATTTTATAAAGTATTTTAAGAAATAATAATTTCTTATGCGTTCAGATATTTTTTAAGAAAATAAATGTAAACATAGAAAATATGAAATTCAAACCAATGAATTTAATATTGGAGGGTTCTAAAACTAGTATTGCTTGTTATCCTTCCTATCAGTTAAATCGTCTAGACTCCTATTCGTACAAACTTAAAAGACCATAACGTTAATACCGAAAATCCCGAAAAAGCGCAAAATCAATCACAAAGTTTTGGTAAAGGGTAATCACTTTCTTCGCACAACAATATCTAAAAATTTTGTAAAGTACCTTTTTCCACGTATGTTTGGTTGAAGCTTTTGAATAGGGTACTCTGTAAAATGAAGGACAAAAGTTCTAAGCTGCCATACCACATCTCTGTCCTTGGAATAATGGAATGTGTTTCTACCGTTACAATATTATTATTATAAGACTCTTATACTCTACTCAGAAGTCTTAGTTTGTTGCTACACTATACACTCTTTTATTTTATTCGGTGTGGGTTTTGCTTATCTCCTTTTATATAAGAACAACACACCTTCTCTTCTGTCACACACTTCCAAGCAATGGCTTCAATTCTCCTCTTCCTTCCTCTATTTGCCATTGCTCTCTCCCTCGCTAGTTAGTTACCTCTTTTTCCAACTGTTATTGTTTTCACTGTTACCTTTTTTTCCCCTCTTCCAAGAAAAGGAATGTTAATTACTTTACTTACAAAAGTGCAAATGTAACTGTTTCTGTTACTCTCCTAATTTCTTTAATTTTTTTTTTGTTCTTGCAGGCTCCGAATCTTTCATAGGAGTAAACTATGGCCAGGTCGCCGACAACCTTCCGCCGCCGGACTCCACGGCCGCGCTTCTCAAATCCACCTCCATCGGAAAAGTCCGTCTCTACGGCGCCGATCCCGCCATCATCAAGGCCCTCGCCAATTCCGGCATCGGAATCGTCATCGGCGCCGCCAACGGCGACATTCCGAGTCTGGCCTCCGATCCCAACGCGGCCACTCAGTGGGTTAACGCGAATGTGCTACCCTACTACCCCGCCAGCAACATCACTCTCATCACCGTTGGGAACGAGATTCTAACCCTGGCCGACCAGAGTCTTGTCTCGCAGCTCGTGCCGGCGATGCGAAATCTCCAGAATGCCCTCAACGCGGCCTCTGTGAAGATCAAGGTCTCCACGGTGCACTCCATGGCCGTGTTGACTCAGTCGGATCCGCCGTCGTCCGGGCTGTTCAACCCGGCGCTCCAGAACACGCTGAAACAGTTGCTGGCGGTTCTGAAGGACAACAAATCGCCGTTCACGATCAACCCATACCCGTTCTTCGCTTACCAGAGCGACCCTAGACCCGAAACGCTGGCGTTTTGCCTCTTCCAACCCAACTCGGGCCGAGTCGACTCGGGTAACGGAAAGCTCTACACGAACATGTTCGATGCGCAGGTCAGTACAGTAGCTGTTACTGTTTTTTCGCCTTTAAAATATTTTCTTATTATCAAAAGTTGACGTGGGAGTCAACTAGACACTCATCCTCTGTTTTCTACATTCCATCCACGTGTCTTCACACACACACACACACATATATATATATATATATATATTTCGTATCTTCCTCTCAATTCACGCTAATCTTGTCTTTCAGCCTTTGCATTTGTAGAAGGACGTCAAGGATTAAAATTTAATATGTTATTAGAGATATGTTTTATTAGTATAATTAGAGATTAATAATTAATGCCGATTTCATTCTCACCCACTGTGTTGGTGCGTGTAGCAAAATGCTACTATTTGTTTTAGAGTTAGAATTTATTCTAATTAAATTATTGTTAACTGCTACGCTTACTTAAATTGATTTCGTCTGTCCTAGATCTTGATTCTTGAAACAGTGACACGCATTTATCCATGACGTGATCTTTTTTGCTCTGTTAGCGATGACGGTGATTTCTTTTCATTTTTCAAATTAAAGTTGTTTGATTCGACTACGTACATGATTTAATTGTTTATCTAACGTTTATTCTTTTGCCCGTGATGCTGCAATGAGAGTAATGTTGCTTACATTTTTAATCAATTGAAACTTTGTCTGACAGTATTCAAATCTTTATTCAACACTGGATGACTTTAACTTTCCGGACTAAACTAGAAAGTAGATGTAGTTACTAACACTTAAGATTGTGCACAGTTGTCAAGAATACATTGGCGTAGCGTAAGTAGGACTGAATATATGTATGTATGAGTTGATACGTAAGAGTAAAGAAAAATTTTGACAAGGATTATAGGATTGACCTTAAGATAAGAGTGGAGTTATTCTTATCTCTGTGCAACTAGTGCATACCCTAAATTCACTCTGATTGGAGACAGGCTGGCTACACATCATGTGGTCACAAAACAAGTTCTTCCAAAGCATCAATAATTGTTGCCATGTTGGGTCACACTGAGTGAATATGGTAGGTAAACCCTTGTCTTTTTTAACCTGTTGGAATAAAAAGGTAGGAAAATTTTCAATGTCCAGGAACACCTTTGTTCTATACCAACAACCACCACTTGGTTCAATTCATTTGCCCCTATGATTTTAGCATATGCAATAACTCTAAATTTCTAATACTTCAAAATTTGGTTGGTGCACAAATTATGCTGCTAATTAAATCAAAATGGAAAGAAAACCCTTTAATGATCTCATCTGGTTTGTTAAATAGTGGCGTTTTCCTTACTGAACTTTCTTGTGCTTGGGTTTGAATGTTGTGCAGGTTGATGCTGTACATTCTGCTTTGAGTGCAATGGGCTTCGAGGACATCGAGATTGTGGTCGCTGAGACTGGATGGCCCTCACGTGGTGACAGTAACGAAGTAGGACCGGGTCTTGAAAATGCAAAGGCCTTTAACGGGAACCTGATTAGTCATCTTAGGTCATTGGTTGGGACACCTTTGATGCCTGGGAAGTCTGTGGACACTTACATTTTTGCACTCTATGATGAGGATCTCAAACCCGGTCCAGGATCTGAACGCGCTTTTGGGCTGTTCAAAACTGATGGTACCATGGCATACGATGCTGGTTTAACCAAGTCTAGCCAGCAGGTGAGGAAATTGCTACTTTTGGCAGGAGCATAGTGTTGATGTATAATAAGTTTCATTAGATTTTTCATAACATGCAGCCTTTTTTTTGTGTCCACAGAGTCCATCAACTAGTCCAAAAGTTGCTCCAGCACCTAACACTTCTAAATGGTGTGTACCCAAAGCTGAAGTTTCTGATGAACAGTTGCAGGCCAATCTTGACTACGCCTGTAGCCAAGGCATAGATTGCGGACCAATTCAACCAGGAGGTGCTTGTTTTGAGCCTAACACAGTAGCATCCCATGCAGCATTTGCCATGAATCTCTACTACCAGACATCTGCCAAAAATCAATGGAACTGTGACTTCTCCCAATCAGCAACACTAACATCCCAAAATCCAAGTAAGCTTTCTAGACACTGAATTAACACCGAAATTTCAATTTTTAATGTTGTAGCCTCCATTCCACTTTTAACGAGTGTCTAACAAACACTTCTCTTATTCTAACGTGACCCTTAAGCTTAATCCAAAATGAAAAACTAGCCATGAGAAGTTCAAATGGTTAAGAGCACTATTCTTTGATGGGAATAGAATCGGGAGAAAAGATAACATTGTCTGAGCTGGCACAAATGTGTGATGCTAAGTTACCAAAGGCCCTTTTGGCAAAAGGTTACTTTTATGCAAGAAAAGACTAATACTTTTTGACATTTTAGGTGGCTTATGTTGGGTGAATGATTGGAAATTGAATTATATAATATATGCCGATGTTCTGGTTCCTAAATACATAATACCTATATGGTGTGTGTGGGTTGTCTAATTCGATTTCCTCTTCTTGGTAGGTTACAATGCTTGCATATACTCTGGTGGGAGCAGCTGAAATCAGAGGCTTCAGCTTTGTCTGAACTAATAAATTATGCGGATGGATGTGTATTTAGGAGTAAATTAATGAATAAGGGCATGTATTTTGTTATAGCCTTTCATATTTATATATATAGCTTTAATTGTAGGGGCATGCCCATTCTGGTTTGCATCTTTTGTCCGCTTCATAGAGTGCCAATAAACAATTGTTTCCTTCAATTTTACCATCCCCCAACCCTCTCCCATTTTTTCAATGTTAAATAAATGTCGTTCCAAATTTTATTATTCTCATGATTTCTCTTTTATTACTTAGTTTTGTACATAATTTTTTATTTTCCTACTTCATAGTCAATGGTTAAGAATATAATAGAAAAAAATACATATTTAATTTTTTATTGGTATTATATAGTGATAATCAAAGTGCAACAATTTTTTTTTTATTTTGCTAAAACATAAAATAAAATGGACAAAAGGAGAGTGTAGTGTATTTTTGGTGTGGATCTGAATAATTTTATCCATACTAGTCAACGAGTTTTTAATTCTAGATCTCTGGAAAACTTTTTGAATAAGTTATTCATTAATTAAGATTTTACGAAGAAATTTAACCCCAAGTCTCTAAAAGAAATTGAGAATTAGCTGCAAAAACTTGACTTTTGTGAAAAAGCCTCTCCCGCTATGGTCTAACCAGCATCAAATCTTTGTATGCCTGGATCTTTCCACATCATTCGCCGGAAATTTTCAATGAAACCAGTGAAGCCACCAAAATAATGTGATTTACGATAATCTAGAGGATTGAGGCATTTAATAGATCAGTTGTTAAAATTCTTAACACTGCTTTAATTTGGAGTAAAATAAATTTTTTTCTGCTAAAATCTTTTCCTCGTTAATACACTCAAATTATGATTTCATATAGATGCTGCGTATCTGTCTATATTTGTAAATAAATGTTCAATAATCCGTTGTCGTCCAGCGGTTAGGATATTTGGCTTTCACCCAGGAGACCCGGGTTCGATTCCCGGCAACGGAAATTTTTCGTTTTTGATAATAAATTAAATTACACAGTCTTAATTAGAACTTTCATATTAATTTTTTTATCAAATTGTACGATTTTGATGCTTTGACATGTGGACTGTAGGTAGAACCTTTTACCCCTACCATGCACGTTCTTCTTTATTAAGCAGGGATCCAACTAATATTTTTTTTCCACCTGAGTTTCAAAATACATACGCAAAAAACTTATAATTAAATTATACATGTTTTATGTAAAGGATACAATTTAAGTTTGATATAAATAATTGTTAGCTATGTTTAAAAAAAAAATACAATTAATATTTTCTTAGTTTTCCAAAATATAACTATTGTAAATCAAATTACTAGCAACGAGCTCTCTATTTATGCCACTTTTAAAACTTCTTTAGTATAAAAGACGATTTCTGAATCTTATCCGGCGAGCACTGGATTTGGGGAAGTACTATGAAGTAGCCCTATCATTCTGGTCCCCAGTTTTAAAGAAGGGAAATTGCCTAGCTAGTGTATGTGTTGTGTTCGTGAGTTCATGCTCAGCTTGTTATGCTGCATAGCTGCAAACACTGCGCAGAACACTAATTTTAATTATTTACTTGTGCATCTTTTTGGTTGTTTTGGATGGAATGTCACAAACATGCATGTGGCATCCTTGGAAGAATGGGTGGCAATGACTATGCAGTGATTTCTGGAAATGAAAATACGATAGAATTCATCGGAGACCTTTTGTTGCAGACATTAGCGTAACAAAAGGTAAATAGCTAGGTTGCTAATGCTTTGATGCAACCATCTCGATCTGGGGGAGTGCTGACTATTAGGTACACTTTTATGTTTTTCTGTTTGAAAGGCAAATTTTAAGAAATGCTTGAAATAGCATAAGATATTTCTGTAAAAGGCAATATTTGTTTTTAACTCCTGCAAAAAGAAAAAATCTCTTATTAACTAATCGTTTACGCAAATATCACATGCAAGTGATTTGTATTTTAGTAGAGAGAATTTCTAATCGGGTTTACGCAAATACTATACTTAACACATTTTTTATAGAAGATTGAAAAAAAAAACCTTCTAGAAATTATAAGTAATTACTTACGTGACCCGAATAAAAAGAAGCATTTAAGTGTAAAATATATTGAGATAAAGTATAGATTGAGTGTTTTAATTAATTGACTTTTGCATTATCAAAAAATTAATTGACAACTTCTGTAGAAATTGAATAAAATGCATATATAATACTGATGCATGTTTTGTTTGTCATTTTTCATATCTAAGTTTAAGCTACTCGAAGTAATTTTTACTTTCCACATCATATAAGGCTCCATTAAAAATCCTAACTTCGGAAGTGAAAATATAACTTTCTAATAAAAAAACTTAAACATAAGGTCGATAGGGTAAAGAAACATGTCTCCTGTACTACACAAATTCTGTTCAACAAAATCCAATTCTTTGATTACACAAATATTATCCTCAAAAATTCATCTTAGTTTAACTAGTACGCGGAAAAATAAAGGGTATTTATGAGGAAGTGTAGTGCAATTGGGCGGAGGCGATAGAGTTGCAGTATCGTTGCTAGTCTAACAAGAATGCAGTGAGTAAAGGACAAACAATTACAATTTTGAAATTCTTTACAAACGTCAATCTATATGCCTGCTTAACTCCAATCTCATTAACCAAAAAAGGGTTGAATTGAGTCAATATTTCTTGACTCAATGGATTAGCCGCTTGCGACAATCTCATGAATGGCATCGCTGACAGTTTCATCCTCCGATCTGACAGACAGTTTCATCGCAACATCCTTTGGACCATCAAGTCCAAAAGACAACCGTACAAGCACCTTTACATTACCTATGAATACACCTGACAATAAGCATGTGTGTGATCTTGAATTGGGTGGAACCTCCTCCGTTCCCTGCACACAATCATTAGAACAATCATTACGTTACGGCATCCATCATAGGTTTGAAATGTTTGTGTTAAACACTATGTCCAATCGTTATAAACCAAACAAGCAAATATGCACTACTTAAATAAAGTGGTCTCAAAAGAGTTACCAAAGCAGCAATTGAAATAATGGGCTTACCTCACAGGGCTGCAAGCCAAGCAGGTTGATAACAGTATTTACAGCTTCAGCCAAGCTCTCTCTAGGACCAAGACCGTACTCATCCACTCGCTCAAAATCAGGGCCTAAGCTTTCCCAAGCATTCCTAAAATTAGTCACCCCCACTTTCAGCACATAATCTGCGGCAACAACCTCCAGATCCTCCAGCTGGTATTCATCTTCAACACCGTCATCTTCAGCCTCGCCAGTGGAAGGGTCAACCTGAAGAAGGTCCAGTTTATCTATGGATGAGATTGCTACGAAAACATTATAGGATATTGAAAAATTAAAAACAAGCTACATAAAAATAATCAATATATCAAGATAATAAAAAAACTAGAAAGCTTCCGAAAAATAAAGAGAATGATACCTCTTTAACAATAAATTTCATAATGTTAGAAAATTTTCCAACAGCTGATACTCCCTCTGGCTTCTCAAATGCCACAAAAGTCTGTCCAGGTGAATCATAAGGAAGAGACCTGATAGGCTTGGAGAACACCTCTGTGAATTCATCTGCTTCAGAAGCATCCACATTCACAATAACCTGTAATAGGGGAAAAAATAATTTCAAAGAACTGGGAGTTGGATTATTTTGTGAAATTTGAAGCATCTATAATAGTAATTACATCTTCCAATAACTGCTCTGCTATTGTGTTGGTGCAGTTGTACTGGAACACAACATGCCTATCAAAAATGTGTTTAACGACATTAACTGCATATTCTGTCTCAGCTTCAGTGAGCTCCACAGGTGCTGAGGACTGGTAAAAAGAATATACTGCGTTAGATATTGAAAGAACAACACGATATATTGAATATGAAAGAATCTAAATTTGTCTTGTATTTAGCATATGTGTCTATCTATATATAGATACATATGCTAAATAAATACACGCATTTTGGTATGGCATTGATATTAAAGCAATGATGTATATATTAGATAAAAAAACAAATTAAGAATTTTCTTTTTAAGAATAAAATGAAAGAACCTTAAAAAGCTTCCCAAAGTTTGCACACTCTGGAATGGTCAAAAGCATCTTCTCATATGCATCAACAGTTGATACGGGACCACTTGGAGGAGCACCCAAACCAGATGGCTTTTTACCAGGGGCCTTCTTTTCTGCAAGTGGCTGGGACTTGACCTCCTTGGGCACAGAGTTAATATCAAAAGCTTCTTCTGAAGGCTCCTGCATTCATATTAAAAAACATGAGATGATGCACTCTGTGGTAAGCAAGAAAGATGCTGAGGACTTACATAATTTTTCAAACTATTCTCCAGATTAACAAGTGGGATATCAAATGACCCAAACAGGAAGTCCTTTACATCTTTATCAGTCTCAACAACTGAACCATCACCTCCAAGTGTGTTCAGGTAAAGTGTTGCCCTATCACGAACCTGCAAAGAAATCAAAATGGCAAATATATATTGAAGTGGTTAACAATTTAAAAAATATGAAAACCTTTCCTTGTGTGTGGTGTGAGTAAAACTGGACCAAAAATAGGATGAGTAGATTTTATTTCAGAAACAATCTTCATCAGTATCCGAACACACAGACTCTTTCCAATTCCCACGTATTTGACAGACCAGGATCTCCCTCCCCAAGCAAATGTAAAACCTCACCTTTATTACTTTTCCTCCTATTCTTTATTTTGCGCACTGTTTTAAGGGACTAACTGTTGATACAACAAGCATTCATATATTTCAAAGATTTAAACAATTGAAAATTAAAATTTTAAAATTACAGGTATGAGCAACAAGATGTACAAAATACTCAAACAGCTAAAACATCTCAAGCCTCATAATTCACATAAAGCATTATACCAAGGTTAAGAAATTCACCTCATCGTCACTGTCAAAAAGACATCGCCTTAGCAGAACAAATATACGGGGCTGAAACAATAAAATGTGAGATTCAAGTTAGCACCACATATCCCCAAAAATATTATAAAACATTTAGAGAAAACCATTGCAAAAAAAAATCAAGTAACACCTTCAATGCATCAACTGCAGCACCAAATTTTGCCAGTGTACTCACGGCACTGGCCCTAACAATTGCATTCTCAAGATGTACTCTATTATAAATGTAACGAATATATTTGCTTGGATCTGATGTTTTTGGTCCTTCAATTCCCAGGAAGTGAAGTATCTACAGTGCAAGGGAGTAAAATGGTTAACAACAAAATACAGAATTCTAGACAAAAGAAATGCAAAAACTGTGAACAATGAAGCACGGGATGGAAGCAATACCTGTGTAGACAAATAAGTGAACTCACAATCTTCAATGAACTCACAAAGATGAAGCAACCCAGCTTCCTTAGCATCAGGGATATCACTAATGAGAATCACAATTGAATCAACAATTGCCTTCTTGTAATCAAAACCACCTTCTTCCCTAAGAATATTACTCAGGAAGTTCATCCTGAAAACAATAGCAGAATCCAAACCATCAGCAAAACATTCATCTAGGAAATAACTATATAAGATGTAACATGCCATATGTGGGAGCTGAAAACAATATACTAGAAGACATACAGAGATCGATATTTTAAAGGAAACTTCAGGCACAATGATCTTATTGCTTCAACAACAACAATTTTGAACTCATCAGCAATATCAGACATGAAATTTGTGATCTGCTTCATAAGACGATCCACACTAGATTCATTTCCTGTTTTCAAAAGTGTAGTAATCGCGAGGGTAGCAATGCTTCTGTTCTGGTCAGAGATTAAACTTTCCATATCAATGTTGCAGTTGGTGACTGCCATTGGATGTGTCATTGCTACCTGTAGAGTTTCAAAGTCACACTTCATGGTTATACCTTTGTCAAGTTTGACCATCACAAACCCCACTAGAATATTTAGCGAAAACTGAAAGTATAGATTTTCTATCAACTCCTCCAAATCACAAAAGGAAAAGGAACATGGGCAGGGAGGTTTCAGACTTGAGTGGCATTTCAAATATCCCATTATAATTGCAGCAGCATAAAGATTACTTCAGTGACATTTGAGAAATTATTACCTTGTTCAAGGTGCGGACAGCAGCAAATCTCAAGACTGGCTTAGAAGAACTTAAAAATAGTTGAAGAACAGTAATTGCTGGAGTCAATTCTCGACTTGTTACACCATTGAGCTCTGTTATTGCTCTAGCAGCTTCAAAAATCACCATCTCTGACTTGTGACGAAGGCAACTCTCAAGATAATCATAGAAGGGGCGTTCCCCTGCCTGAGTATTATTGCTTGATTCATAAATAACCTACATAGATGATGGGAAAAAAAGATTAGGAAAATAAATAACATCCCAGTAACAATGTACATAAGGAAGGAAACACACCTGACTAGTGTAACGGATCAAAAGGCACTGTGCTAAAGGTGAGCGAACAGTCCCCCTTGTCAAACTGGTAACCAGCTTGCTAACTGCCAACCGATCATTTTGTCGTATCTGCAATGGTTCAAATCACCATGTACCACTAACTGTCTTTAGATTTTATACACATGTTTTATATGACAAGAGTCAGCTTCCAAGAAGGCAAGAATAAAGTGACGCTGAGTAAAAGACTTATAGGAGGGTTAAAGGAATAGAATTTCCCATTATGATCCAGCCTAAACTAATTCTACAAGATAATTACTCTAGACGTGTAAAGAGTCAGATGGCACCAAAAATTACAGCACTATACTATCAGTGCAAGCAAATTTCAACTTGTTTATCAACATGAAGTTCAAAGCATCTAAAACTTGGTTTAAGTTCAACAACGACAATACAGAGATCTGAACAGAAACTCTACCCTGAAAACTTTTCATGTCCTATAAGAAGCAACCACTTCTAATTGATGCTGAAGTTGAAGCTAGAAGTATAACTATGAATACACTAAAAATTTCAGCTGTAGATGACAATGTGATAACATAACATGGACCAGAAACCAAACAAAAAAATATTAATATCTTCAGGAGAAATTCAAGAAGTTTTGCTTTCTCTATGTATAGTCAAATTCGTAACCCACATAAGGAAACATAGGTTAAGCTGAGAAAGAAATGTACTTAATCAGTGGAAGTTGTAAAAGTTGTAAGAGGAAAGCACGAAGATAAGCTCATTCATGACATTTAACTGTGATAAGTCATGAAGTGTAGTGATGATTCAAGAAAGTGCAGTGGCAGTAGAAAGATACAGGCCACCACACAAACCTTGCCACACTAAATGACCTAGAATGATGACAAAGTTTTGAGGTGCTTCAATACAGCAAATAACCTGTGCATAACCAAACTTATTTGCAAAGCCTACCTGATGTAGCAAAGCCAGAGCATGAAATTGTACAAGGGCTGCCCTTGACTGAACAGCTTCCTGAACCTCATTGCTCCATCTTTTTACAATTTCAGGATTTGTCTGTAAAGGGGGACACAAAATAAGCGAGCACCGTACAATTCAAGTGTTTAAACAGTTGAAAAAAGAAATATATATGATTATTACCTGGAGAAGATGAAAGCCACTAATTAAAGCAGCACTGGCAACAACTGGATTTTTATCTACAATAGCTTGTTTTAAATACCGCTCAATTTGGGAAAGGAGTGTTCCATCAGTGATTCGACAAAGCACTCGAATGGCATTGGCCTTATACATGTCAATTTTGCTATTCATATCTTTCATTAGAGAGCTTGTGACAATGATAACCTATTTTAAAATTAACGAGATAGAATAATCAAAATCTAAGCTAATAACACAGATCACAGACGATAAAAATGAATCTTTAATAAATGAAAAAGTTGCATGAGAACATGTAACCTCGTCTGCAGACGGAGATATCTCCTTTATCATCAGGTAGACCATTCTCCTTAATCCCATATCTTTGGACTGGAAAAGCTTAGTAACAGCAAAGAAAACTTCTGTTGCTTCAACCTAGCAAAAATACAATTTCCCAGGAAAGGATTAACAGTTGTGTCTAACATAATTCCACAATAAGCATGGTGATGGGATATCATTCTAGACCTTTGTAAACGTCTCTCCCTGATTCAGTAGGTACAGGAGTTTTGTAATAACCTGTAAATAAGATAACAAAACAAGCAGAGTGAGAATTCACCACTGAATCATTTACAGATACAAGACGAAAACATACGAATCCTTTAGTTCACGACACAAACCTGTGAACACCTCCTAGCATCTAGTTGAGGGTCATTAAAAACTCTGGCCTCCTGAAGAACAGACCCCTTTTCAATTCCCAGAAAGGGGGAATACTCGGCTGCTCAACAACCAAAATCACATCACAATTAGTAACATTTACAATTTACTCGCAATTAAAGCAGTCATTACGAGTAGGATTCGTCACAATGCACAACCCTGACTCATTCGTAACAAAGAGCCAAAAATCTACCACTATCACCTAATCACCGGAAACTTATTCCACAATCTGCATTGACAATTATCCGGCAAGATCAATTCGAGTTTTTACAAACCATAAGGAATCGAAACCAGATCAAACTAGAGACCGTTAGGAAAGTCAGAGAGGAACAACATAAGATTCAATAGAAGGATGTTGAGAATTGAGATATCTAAGTACGCGGAATTTGACAACTGAAATATCTAACTAGGCGAACCCTACTGTAGTATTCGGAAATGGAAATGAAACACGGATCTGGAAGCAAAAGAGATTGATCCAACAGTAGCAATGAGAGAACGGAAAACGCTAAGAGCTAACGAGAGAGAAAACGGATCGAAGAAGAGAAGAAGAGCACCTTCGTCGTCGCGGTCATCGTCCTTCTTCACTAGCGGCTGAGCCATCACCAATCACCGGTGAATCTGTGAGATCTCTGTTCTGCGAATGCACCACTCAAGTTTGTGAATGAACGAACGAAAGAACGAATCAGTGGTGAATGCTGAGAAGAAGAAGGAAAATGCTGTGTTTAAACGCACGAGTTGTTTTGTACTCTACGATGCAGATCGAGTTCAGATTCCAATTAAAATTTAATCACATTTTATTTAAATATTATACTCTTTTCATATAATCATATTATTTTCATATTTAAATAGAGTCGTGTAAATATTTTTTATACTTTTTAATTTCGTATGGTTTCTTATTTAATCTATTTGTTTTTTAGAAGTTGCTTATTTAATGAAAATTTATAATATTAAGTGTAAAATTGTTTACATTAATCACAATATCTTATAATTAAATTAAAAATTAGAGATACTATTTGAAAATTCTACATTTGGTTAATATGTACCCACTCTTTTTGATAAATTTTTAAACACTTTTAATA